>ENA-UEPL01000022-UEPL01000022.1-human-gut-metagenome-genome-assembly--contig:-NODE-22-length-147448-cov-32.759932_pt1 | contig 147448 bp, 124 predicted proteins | sample MGYA00242896_ERZ507908 | MGnify/ENA primary metagenome ERZ507908 (study PRJEB26167, sample SAMN06115518) | human gut metagenome | host: Homo sapiens | place: China:Chongqing | collected 2015-08-20...
ACGCATCCTGCGTCAGGTAGACATGAAGCCGAAACCCGTCCATGTCATACGTCTTCACCTCACCTTTCAGCAGCGCCACATCGCCCTGCGCTCCGAACACGCCGCCGCCTGCCAGGAGCGACACGATCCATAAAATCTTTTTCATCGCCTTAACAATTTAGAAATGAACATCAGTTACTTTTAGTAATATGATTACTATTATTTACCGCAAAGGTAAGGCAACGGTTTCGGATATGCAAGAAGGCACCTGCCGATCAGTAGGTTACCCTCGTGTAACGAATATTCGGAATGAGGCGATTAAATCGGCGAAAAAAACTGAAAAAATTTCGAAGCCCGCGAGTCCTGCGGCCGCAGTTTCCGGCAGGGAATCGAAAAAGCCCCTCGGGGAGGGGCCTTTCCATATTCATCTATTTCACCTTTTCGTAGACGTAAATCTCGTGAATCTCCCGGTCATAGCCCGGATAGAATCCCCGCGGCATCCCCAGCACGATCCGCGCACCCCGGTTGGCCAGCACCAGCAGATCGTCCGTCGCGGGATCGACCGCCAGCCCCTCGATCTCGCCCGCCCGCCGGAAATCGTCCATCGAACGGAACGGCAGCACCGTGGCGCAGGACTTTCCGTCGCGCAGATCGGCGATGTAGAGGTTGTCCGGCTCGCCGAGATCGGCATCCCCGTCGTCGGCCGAGATCAGCATCCGTCCGCCGGCCATGAAAATCCCCTGCTGCCACTGCGGCACGGGGCGCAGGTGCACCTTGCGCACGTATCGGCCCGTCGAAAGGTCATATCCGTAGACATAGCGCCCATCGACCCAGTCGGCCATCCAGACCATGCCTCCGTCGCGGTCCACGGCCAGTCCGCATACCTCGACCTGTCCCGACGCGGGTTCCCAGTCGATCGAACGTTTCCATTCCAGCGTGTTGGCATCGTACACCGCGACCTGGATATTCTCCCCGCGGCCGTCGTCGAAGGTCTCGATTCCGGCATAGATCTCACCGTTCCACACGTCGATGTCGCCGATATGGTTCGCGGCCAGCGGCAGCCCCTCGAAGGGGTGCTCGTTTTTGGCCGCCAGCCGCCCCTGCTTGTCGTACTTGTAGAGCGCCGTGCTGCCCGACACGTAATAATAGGCCGAATCGGCGGCAATTCCCTGCCGTCCTTCGACCGGAATCACCCGCTTCAGGCGGTATTCCGCCCCCAACTCCTGCGCCGCAAGCGGCATCGCGGCCGCCAGCAGCAGCCCGAAAATCAACCCTTTTTTCATTTTCGTCTCCATCTTACGCCCTCTCGGGCAAAAACAGGGCCGGAGCCGCATTCCCCGTCGAGGAATCCGCTCCGGCCCGGATCGAAAGCGGATCGCCGCCTATTTTCGCTTCGCGCGCTGCTGGGCCTCCTGCTGACGCAGAAGCTCCTCGTAACGCTGCTGGAATTTCGATTTCTTGCCTTTCGACTTCCTCGCGGCATTGGCCTGCATGATGGCGTGTATCTTCTGGTCATCGACCATGCGGCGGATGACGAGCGTCTGCCCGATGGTGAAGAGGTTCGAAAGCAGGTAGTAGTAGCACAGACCGCTCGAATAACTGTTGAACCAGAAGAGCATCATGATCGGCATCAGGTAGACCATCATGAACTTCATGCCGGCCATCTGGGGCTGCGACGAGGCGGTCTGCTGATAGCTGAAATAGGAGTATCCGAACAGCGACAGGGCCATCAGCAGGGCGAACAGCGACACGTGATCTCCGTAGAAGGGGATCGAGAAGGGCAGGTTCAGCACGCTGTCGTACGACGAGAGGTCGTCGGCCCACAGGAACGGCTGTTCGCGCAGCTCGATCGAGGCGGGGAAGAAGCGGAACATGGCGATCAGAATCGGCATCTGGATCAGCATCGGGATACAGCCGCCCATGGGATTGATGCCCGCCTTCTTGTAGAGCTCCATCGTCGCCTGCTGCCTTTTCATCGCATCCTCCTGCTTGGGGTATTTCTTGTTCAGCTCATCGACCTGCGGTTTGATGAGGCGCATCTTGGCCATCGAGACATAGCTCTTGTAGGTGAGCGGCGAGATCACCAGCTTCACCAGCACCACCAGAATCAGGATGATGATGCCGAAGCTGCCGATGTAGTTGCGCAGGAAGTCGAAGACCGGAATCACGCACCAGCGGTTGACCCATCCGAAGATGCCCCATCCCAGCGGCACGAGCCGTTCGAGATGGATCTCGGCGCCCTTCGAATCGTCCACCTTCTTGAGGATCGAGTACTTGTTAGGGCCGAAATAGAAGGCGAAATCATACCCTTCGGTCTGCGGCGTATAGGGCACGCCCATCTGCGCCGTGAAGGTTTTCAGCAGCGACGATTCGGGAGCCGCCGTATCGAAAGCCAGGTTCGCATAGGAGACGTTCTCCGGAGCGATGAACACCGACGAGAAGAACTGCTGCTTGAACGCCACCCACGAAACCTGCGTCGAGATGTTCTTCGACTTGGCGCCGTCGCTCATGCCCAGCTCCTCGATCGACGATTCGCCCGGGAAGCGGTAAGCCAGCGTGGTGTACATGTTCTCGTTCTGAAAACCCTTCTCGTTCTGGTAGGTGGTGTTGGCCCAGTCGATCTGAATCTGGGTCTGGTTGGCCATCTCGCGGGCCATGTTCACCAGCCGCACGTCGAAATCCACGAGGTAGTCGCGTTCGGGCGACTTCGTGTCATAAATCGTGTAGCGATACTCCAGATACGACCCTTCGGCGACCGGAAGACGCATCGCAACCACGACGCTCTCCGCACCGTCGGCGGCCGTCGTCTCCGGCTCGGCCGTGAACACATAGTCCAGCGTGTTGACCGGGATGTTCCTCAGCCCGTTTTTCACGTAAAACGAGAGCCCGAAACGCGCCGTCGCGGGGTCCATCAGCTCGATCTGCTGGTTGCGTTCGCCGCGCGGGGCGTACTTGGTGTAGTCTTTCAGCGTGACGCCCGTGATCTGGCCGCCGCGGGTCGAGAAACGCACCGCTATCACGTCGTTCTCCACCGTGAACTCCTCGGGTTCCGCCTCGCGGGCATTCGCCAGCGACTCGCCCAGCGTCTCCACCTGGCGTTCGCGCGCCGCGGCCGCAGCCTCCTCGGCCGTCACTCCGGGCTGCACTTCGCCTGTGGCCGTCGAATCGGCAGCCGGAACCGCGGGCCGCGTCGCGCGGGCCACCGAGTCCATATAGGCGTCATACGCCTCTTTCTTTTCGAGATATTCTTTCTGCTGCTTGCTGTTGATGTAGGCGAATCCCAAAAAGAGGACCGCCACGACGGCAATGCCGATAATTGATTTCTTATCCATTAAAATACTGTTCCTTTTTTCTTTTCAGGAGGTAATTACTTCTTCTCCGCATAGGCCAGCGCGGCCTTCACGAAAGCCACGAAGAGCGGCGAAGGACTCAGCACGGTGCTCTTGTACTCGGGATGGTACTGCACACCGACGAACCACGGATGGTTCTCAACCTCGACGGCCTCCACCAGATTGGTGTCGGGGTTGACGCCCACGGCCTTCATGCCGGCGGCCTCGAACTGCGCCAGATAGTCGTTGTTGAACTCGTAGCGGTGACGGTGACGCTCCGAAATATTGAGCTTTCCGTAGGCCGCAGCGACCTTCGAACCCTTCTTCAGCGTACAGGGATAGGCGCCCAGACGCATCGTGCCGCCCTTGGCCGTCACGCCCTTCTGCTCCTCCATCAGGTCGATCACCGGATGGGCCGTCGCCTGCTCCATCTCGCTCGAATTGGCGTCGGAAAGTCCCATCACGTGACGCGCGAACTCGATCACGGCGCACTGCATGCCCAGGCAGATGCCCAGGAACGGAATGCCGTTCTCACGGGCGAAACGCACGGCCTCGATCTTGCCCTCGATGCCGCGGTTGCCGAAGCCCGGGGCCACCAGAATACCCGACATCCTGCCCAGCAGCGAGGCGGCCGTCTCGGCGGTGACCTTCTCCGAATTGACATAGCGGAGCTTCACCTTGCAGTCGTTGACGGCCCCGGCGTGAATGAACGATTCGCTGATCGACTTGTAGGCGTCGGGCAGCTCGGTGTACTTGCCCACCAGCGCGATTTCGATCTTCTTCGACGGGTGCTTGATCTTGCCCACGAAAGCGCTCCAGGCGGCCATATCCGGTTCCTTGTCGGCCGGGAGGTTCAGCTTGTCCAGCACCACTTCGTCCAAGTGCTGTTCGTGCATCTTGATCGGCACCTCGTAGATCGTCGGCACGTCGATCGACTCCATCACGGCATTGGCATCGACGTTGCAGAACAGCGCGACCTTGCGTTTGAGCGCCGAGGTCAGCGTATGTTCGGCGCGCAGCACGAGAATGTCGGGCTGGAGCCCGTTCTCCAGCAGCGCCTTCACGGAGTGCTGCGTGGGTTTGGTCTTCATCTCGCCCGAAGCGGCCATGTAGGGGATCAGCGTCAGATGCACCAGCGCCGTGTTTTTGTGCCCCAGCGAGTAGCGCAGCTGGCGCACCGATTCGATGAACGGCTGCGACTCGATGTCGCCCACCGTGCCGCCGATCTCGGTGATGATGACATCGTATTTCTTGGTCTGCGCCAGCAGCTGGATGCGGCGTTTGATCTCGTCGGTGATGTGGGGAATGACCTGCACGGTCTTGCCCAGGTACTCGCCCTTGCGCTCCTTCTCGATGACGCTCTTGTAGATGCGGCCCGTCGTGACGTTGTTGGCCTTCGACGTGGGCTGGTTCGTGAAGCGTTCGTAGTGTCCCAGGTCGAGGTCCGTCTCGGCGCCGTCCTCGGTGACGTAACATTCGCCGTGCTCATAGGGGTTGAGCGTTCCGGGATCGACGTTGATGTAGGGGTCGAGCTTCTGAATGGTCACCGAATAGCCGCGTGCCTGCAACAGACGTGCGATCGAGGCCGAAATAATACCCTTTCCGAGCGACGATGCGACACCGCCCGTTACGAATATGTACTTGGGTTTGGAGAGTTTCATTACTGTATTGACTATTTGTTTTCGTTGTTCTGTTCTTCCTGGTCCTGTTTGTCGATCAGCTTCACCTTCTCGATGGCCGCCGCCATCTCCTCGCGGGCACGGTCGATCTTCGCCCGCACGTCGGCCACCAGCGCCTCGGCGTTCTTCGACTTGGCGAAGAACCCGATGTTGTTCTCCAACAAGGCGATCTCCTGCTCCAGCTGGCGCACCTTGTTGTACAGACGCTCGCGCTCCGTGCGCAGACGGCGGTCGCCCGACGCTTTGAGCGACGAGACCTTCTCGCGGAAGCGGCCCATCGAGCGGTCGCGCTCCGAACCGCGCAGCGTGTTGAACAGCTCATCGACGGCGGCCTTGTATTTCTTCTGAATGCTGTCCTTCTGCTTGATGGGCACGAATCCGATCTCGCCCCAGCGGCGCTGGAACTCGCGGATCACCTCGTAACCGCCGGCCTTCACGTCGGCCTCGGCCATTTCGGCCAGCAGGGCGAGTTTCTTCTGCAAATTCTCCTCGTGTTCGCCGTCAACGCTCGCAAAGTGCGACGCCTTACGCTCGAAGAACTTGTCGCAGGCGGCGCGGAAACGCTTCCAAACGGCATCCGAATGACGCCGCGACACCGCCCCGATCTGCTTCCAGCGGGCTTGCAGGGCGATCAGTTCGTCGGTGGCCTTCTTCCACTCCTCGCTGTTCATCAGCGACTCGGCGGCCTCGCAGATCTCGGTCTTCAGCTGGAGGTTGTGCTCCATCTCGGTCTTCATCCCGGCATAGAACTGCCGCTTGGCCTCGAAGAATCGGTCGCACGCCGTGCGGAAACGCTCGTAGATGCGGTTGTTGTCCTTCTTGGGGGCGAATCCGATAGTCTTCCAGGTCTTCTGAATCTCCAGCAGACGGTCGCTGGCCTTGTTCCACTCCTTGCGGGTGGTCAGCGGCTGCGCCGCGAGCTCCTCGGTCGCGGCGCAAAGCTCGGTTTTGAGTTCGAGATTGCGGACCTGCTCGCCCTTCAACGCCTCGAAATGCTCCTGATGCTGTTTGTTGATGCGGCTCGACGCGGCCTTGAAACGCTCCCAGAGCGCCTCCTTGTATTCGTTGGCCACGGGACCCGTCTCGCGCCACTCGTCGTGGAGTTTCTGCAACTTGCGGAACGCCTCGACCACCGAAGGTTCGAGGATCAGCGCCTCGGCCTGCTCGCAGAGGGCGACCTTCTGCTCGTAGTTCTTTTTCAGGTCGAGATCGCGCAGCTCCTTGTTGATCTTGATGAAATTGTAGAAATTCTCGACATGGAGGTTATAGGTCTCCCACAGATCCTTGACATACTGCTGAGGCACGATGCCGGTCTCCTTCCAGCGCTGCTGGAGTTCGCGGAACTTGTTGAACGTATGGTTGAGCGTCTCGTCCGAGTTGACCAGCTCCTTCAGCTCCTCGATGATCGCCTGCTTGACCTTCAGATTGGCCTCTTTTTCGGCTTCGAGATTGGCGATGAAGGCGTCGCGGCGCTGACGGTATATCTTGAACTGCTCCTTGAGCTGCACTTCGGCTCCGTCCACCGACGGGGCGAAATCCTCCTCGGCGCCGCCCTCTTCGATGAAACGGCGGCGTGCGGCCTCGACCTCGGCGCGGCGGATGCGGTAGAAAGCGATTTTCAGCGCCTCGACATCCCGGCGGATCGACTGCACGGGCTGCTCTTCGAGCATCCGGGCGAACAGCGCCACCAACTCCTCCTTGCCTTTGCCGGCGAACTTGTCCGCGGTGTCGGGCGTCTCCCCGGCCAGACGGTCGGCGGCCTCCTCCTCGGGCGTTTCGTCCTCGATCTCCAGTCCGGCGTTCTGCGCGGCGAGCGCAGCCTCCTCGTCGGCGAAATCCACCTGCACGTCGGCCGGCGCAGCCTCTTCGGCGGCTTCGGCCACGGGTTCCGCCGCAGGCTGGATGCGGGCGCGCTTCGCCCTCGGAGCGGCCTCCTCGGCAGGGGCTTCCTCCACGGCGGGAGCCTCTTCCGCCCCGGCAGGCGCCTCGGCAGGTTCGGTCTCCCCGGCGGCCGCTTCGGCGGGAGTCTCCGCAACAGGAGCGGTTTCCGCTTCGGCAGGCGCCTCGGCGGCGGGATTCGGGGTTTCGGGGACTTCGGCAGTCACGGCAGGGGTCGCTTGCACATCTTCAGCCGCAGGGCTGACAGGCTCTTCGGGAGCAGGAAGTGTCGGTTTTTCAGTAGCCATCTCAGTACGCATTTTTGGTTCCCGTATATATACGGGGAGTCTATAAATCTCGCAAATGTAACCATTTTATGCGGAATCCGGAAATGATTTCACCAAAAGATGCAACAACGCCGCCATCCGGAAGAGTGAAATTCCCGAATCCCGGTGCGGCGGCGCGGTTTTCCGGCGATTTCCGGTCCGCCGTCAGCGCTTGCGGTCCTTGGCGGCGAGACGTTTGGGCGCAGCCTGACGCCCCGTCGTGACGGGACGCGCCCCGCGGCGCACGCTTCGGGTTCCACCGCGCCGGGGCTTCTCCCACGCCGCAGCCTCGGCGAAACGCTGGAAAGCCTCCCAGTCGAAGGCTTCGTTGCCGCCCGCCGGAGACACGTTCCAGTCGTTCGCAGCCCGTTTCCGGCCCCGCTTCTCCGGGCGGCTCTCCTTCGGAAGCTCCTCCTCCGGGCGGTTTTTCTCCGGACGGCTCTCTTTCGGACGGCTCTCCTCCGCCGCAACCTCCGTCGCCTCCCTGCGGCTCCGTTCCGCGGCCTGCGGCGCAGGCTCCGCATCCCGGCGGCGGCTCCGCTTCTCGGGACGGGATTCGCCCGGCTCCGGTTTCGCCCCTGCGGCCGCATCCTCGCGGTCGATCCGGGCGATGCGGCGGCGTCCGCCCGAGGCGTTGAGCCGGCTCACGACGCTCTCGGCCTCGCTGAACGGCACGCTCACCAGCGAATAATTCTCGAAGAGGCGCACGTCGTCGATATGCTTGTCCCGCAGCCCGCATTTGCGCTTGAGCATCTCGACCAGCTTGCGACCCGAATAGCCGTCGCGTGTCCCGAGGGTCAGGAACAGCCGGGTCCTGCCCTTACGGTCCACCGAGAACGAACGGATCTCGGGATAGCTGCTCTGGTCCAATTCGCTGCGGAACGCCAGCCGGAGCAGAGCCCCCAGCGCCACGTCGGGCGCATAGGTTTCGAGCAGCTCAGCGGCATAGTCGGCATAGTCGCCGTAAGACTCGCTCTCGACGATCTCCCGCAGCTCCTCTTTGATCTTGGCGCGCTTCATCGCCACGATGTCCTGCGGCGAAGGAAGCGTCTCGCGCCGGATGTCGGCCTTGATGTCGCGCATCATCCAGTTGAAACGCCGCAGCTCGGCGCCCGAAATGAAGGTGATGGCCGTGCCCTCGCGCCCGGCGCGGCCCGTGCGGCCGATGCGGTGGACATAGCTCTCCGAATCCTGCGGCAACGAATAGTTGATGACGTGCGAAAGGTTCGACACGTCGATGCCGCGCGCCGCAACGTCGGTGGCCACCAGGATGTTGACCGTCCGGTCGCGGAACTTGCGCAGGATCTTTTCGCGCTGGGCCTGCGACACGTCGCCGTGCAGCCCCTCGGCAGCGTAGCCGTGCGATGCGAGGCGCGTCGCCACCTCGTCCGCGCCGATCTTCGTGCGGCAGAAGACGATGCCGTAAAAATCCGGTTCGATGTCGATGATGCGCGTCAGGGCGTCGAACTTGTCGGCCTCGCGCACCTCGAAATAGATCTGGTTCGTCAGATCGGCGGTCAGGTGCTGCGACTCGATGCGCAGCATCTCCGTATCGCGCATGTAAGCCTCCGACAGCCGGACGATCCGTTCAGGCATCGTGGCCGAGAAGAGCAGCACGCGGCGGTCGGCGCCCGTATGATTCATGATCTCTTCGACATCTTCGAGAAAACCCATGTCGAGCATCTCGTCGGCCTCGTCCAGCACCAGGAAACGGACCTTGTCGAGTTTGAGCGTGCCGCGGCGGATGTGGTCCAGCACGCGGCCCGGGGTCCCCACGACGATGTCCACGCCGCGCGACAGACGGCGCAGCTGCTCGCTCATGGCGGCTCCTCCGTAGATGGCCGTGATCGAGAGCCGCCGCCCGGCGTTGAAGCTCAGGAGCTCTTCGGCGGCCTGCACGGCCAGTTCGCGCGTCGGGACGAGGACGAGGGCCTGCACCCCGTCGGCCGAATGTTCGGTCTGCTGGAGTATCGGCAGTCCGAAAGCGGCGGTCTTGCCCGTGCCGGTCTGGGATTGTGCTATGATGTCGTTTCCGCCGGAGAGCAGGCGGGGAATCGTGAGTCGTTGAATGGATGTGGGAGTTTCGAACCCTTTTGCGCGGACCGCTTCGAGCATCTGCTCGCTGAGGCCCAATGTGCTGAAATCAGCTTCGTTGGTCATACGGATATATTTGAAAGGTCAAAGATACGACAATTTATTGGATTTTTCGCCGGAAAATCACTATCTTCGCAGAGTTATCCGCACGACGGCCCCGCAAGAGGGTCCGCCGAACCTGAAACCGACAACTATGAGTCATCGCATCCTGCTGGTTGACGACGAGATCGACATCCTCGAATTCGTCCGTTACAACCTCGTCCGCGAGGGTTACGAGGTTTTCACGGCCCAGAACGGCGCCGAGGCGCTCGAAAAGGCCGCCGAATGCCGTCCGCACCTGATTCTGCTCGACATGATGATGCCGGTGATGGACGGTGCGCAGACCTGCCGAGCCATCCGCGAAAACCCCGTGCTGAAAGACACGATGGTGGTTTTCCTCTCGGCGCTGGGCGAGGAGCAGCAGCAGCTGGCGGGCTTCGGCGTGGGAGCCGACGACTACCTCACGAAGCCGATCAAGATGAAGCTGCTGGTGAGCCGCGTGCAGGCGATTCTCAAACGCATCGACGCCGACGCAGCCCCCGCCGCACCGCCGGCCCCGGGCATCACGATCGACCGCGACCGCTACACCGTGATCCGCGACGGGCGGGAAATCGCCCTGCCGCGCAAGGAATTCGCGCTGCTCGACCTGCTCTGCTCGTCGCCGGGGCGGCTGATCCCGCGGGAGGAGATCTACGCCAAGATCTGGGGCACGGAGGTGGTCGTGGGCGACCGCACGATCGATGTCCACATCCGCAAGCTGCGCCAGAAGATCGGCGACGAACGCATCGTGACGGTCAAGGGCGTGGGATACAAATATGAACCTTGAAACAAAAGGTGAAAAGTGAAAATCGGATTGTCATTCCGAGGAGGGCCGAAGAACCGACGCGGGAATCTGCTGAACGCGTTGTGAGGTTACGACCTTTGATCGGATTGCCGCGTCGCTACGCTCCTCGCAATGACGGGAGGGGGGGGGCTTGTCGCACGCAACCGAACCAGTTTGTCCGGACGAAGCAATTTTGAATCGTGAATTATGAATTGTGAATCGAAAAAATACCGCCGCATCGTCATCAAGATCGGCAGCAACGTGCTGACCCGCGAAGACGGACGGCCCGACACCACGCGCATCTCGGCGCTCGTGGACCAGATCGCAGGGCTCTACCGCGCGGGCGTCGAGGTGATCCTCGTCTCGTCGGGGGCCGTGGCCTCGGGCCGCAGCGTCCTCGAACCCCGGGTCGGACGCATCGACACCGTTTCGGCGCGCCAGCTCTTCTCAGCCGTCGGACAGGTGAAGCTGCTGAACCGCTACTACGACCTCTTCAACGAATACGGCATCGTCTGCGGGCAGGTGCTCACCACCAAGGAGAGCCTCTCCACGCGGCGCCAGTACCTCAACCAGCGCAACTGCATGGAGGCGATGCTCGCCGCGGGCGTCGTCCCGATCGTCAACGAGAACGACACCATCTCGGTCACCGAACTGATGTTCACCGACAACGACGAACTCTCGGGCCTCGTGGCCGCGATGATGGACGCCGAGGCGCTCGTCATCCTGAGCAACATCGACGGCATCTACGACGGATCGCCCGCGGACCCCGCGTCACAGGTCATCCGCCGCGTGGCTCCGGGCCGCGACCTCTCGCAGTATATCGACACCGCACGCTCCTCGCGCGGCCGCGGGGGCATGACGACCAAAAGCCGCATCTCGTCGCGCGTCGCGGGCGAGGGCATCGAGGTCGTGATCGCTAACGGCCGCCGCGACGGCATCCTGACCGATCTGGTCCTCACGGGCCGCGATGTCGTGTGCACGCGTTTCGAGGCGGCGCCCCGCCCCGCTTCGGGGGTCAAGAAGTGGATCGCCAGCAGCGAGGGCTTCGCCAAAGGGGCCCTGCACCTCGACGCCGGAGCCGCCGCGGCCATTTCGCAAAGCAAGGCCGCGAGCATCCTCGCCGTGGGGGTCACCGCCGTCGAGGGGGAGTTCGAACGCGACGACATCGTGCGCATCCTCTCGCCCGAAGGCGCGCCGCTGGGCGTGGGCCGCATCTCGTGCGACAGCGCCACGGCCCGCCGCAACCTGGGCCGCAAGGGCCTCAAGCCGCTGATTCACTGCGATTACCTATATCTGGAATAAGATGGATACGAAATACGAAACCCTCTTCGCCGCCGCCCGCCGCGCGGGAACCGAACTGGCCCGCACCGACGCCGCGACGCTGGGCCGCGCCGTCACGACGGCCGCCCGGCTGCTCCGGACACACGCCGACAGCCTGCTGGAGGCCAACGCCCTCGACCTCGCGGCGATGGCCGCCGACTCGCCCCTGCGCGACCGGCTGCGGCTGACGCCCGAACGCATCGCAGGCATCGCCTCCGACATGGAGGCCGTCGCCGGGCTCCCCGCACCGCAGGGCACGACGATCGACGAGTGGACCCGCCCCAACGGGCTGTCGATCCGCAAGGTCCGCGTGCCGTTCGGCGTCGTGGGAATGATCTGCGAGGCGCGCCCGAACGTCACGGCCGACATCTTCTCGCTGTGTCTCAGGACGGGCAACGCCTGCGTGCTGAAAGGCGGCAGCGACGCCCGCCGCTCCAACGAAGCCATCGCCGCCCTGCTCCACGAAGCACTCCGCAGCGAGGGCATCGACCCGGCGGCCTTCACCCTGCTGCCCTCCGACCACGAAGCCGTGGCGGCGCTGCTCGGGGCCGTGGGCTACGTCGATGTGGTGATCCCCCGCGGCGGTGCCGGGCTGATCCGCTTCGTGCGCGAAAACGCCCGCATTCCCGTCATCGAGACCGGCGCGGGCATCGTCCACACCTATTTCGACGCGGACGGCGACCTGGCGAAAGGCCGCGCCGTGATCTGCAACGCCAAGACGCGGCGCGTGAGCGTCTGCAACGCCCTCGACTGCCTCGTCGTCCACCGCAGCCGCCTCGGGGAGCTGGCCGAACTGTGCGACCCGATGGCCGCCGCACGGGTCACGATCTACGCCGACGCAGAGGCTTACGCCGCCCTCGCGGGCCGCTACCCCGCCAGCCTGCTCCGCCCCGCCGAGGAGAAGCATTTCGGCACCGAGTTCCTCGACTACAAACTGGCGGTCAAAACCGTCGGTTCGCTCGACGAAGCCCTGGCCCACATCGAACGCTACTCCTCGCGCCACAGCGAGGCGATCGTCACCGAGAATGCGGAGACGGCGCGGCTGTTCACGCAGCGGACCGACGCGGCGTGCGTCTATGTCAACGTCTCGACGGCCTTCACCGACGGAGGCCAGTTCGGATTCGGCGCCGAGGTCGGAATCTCGACCCAGAAACTCCACGCCCGGGGCCCGATGGGGCTCCCCGAACTCACGACCTACAAGTACGTCGTTTCGGGCGACGGGCAGACCCGGGACTCCTGAGATGCAATTCCGATAATTTTTCCACCTATTCGGGCAAAAAATAGAACGAATCGTTAGCATTTTTTGCTTAAATTTGCTGCATCGTAAAATAATGCCTATATTTAGCTTATGATTCGTGAACTTTTGGCCGTGGGGCTCGGCGGCGGCGCCGGCAGCGTCGTCCGCTACATGCTTTCGGCATGGCTGCTGGCTGGACACACGCTGCTGGGATTTCCCGCCGGAACGTTCGCGGTCAATGCCGTCGGATCGCTGCTGATCGGCATCCTGCTGGAAACGATCTCGTCGGCCGCGGCAGGATGGTTGCTCATCGCAGGATTCTGCGGAGGCTTCACCACCTTCTCGACCTTTTCGGCCGACGCCGTGCGGCTGTTGCGCGCCGGGAATTACGGCCCCGCGGCGGCCTATATCGCGCTGAGCGTCGTGACGTGCATCGCTTTCGCGGCCCTGGGGATGTGGATCAGAGCGCAAATTGCACGTAATTAAAAATGAAAAATTAAGAATTAAAAATAACCTGCAACCCGGTTGAAATCCCGGCTGACAACCCGGACGAAATCCCGGTCGCGCCGCGACAAGCCCCTCCCGAGGGAGGGGTTTGGGGTGGGGTCAGACTTGTAAACGACGCCGAAGGCGGCGACAACACCGGCCGGTAATGAAAAAGCATACATAATAAAGTAAAACTTAAAAATAAGGTAAATGGTAATTCTGGTTTTGAACTGCGGTTCGTCGTCGATCAAGTATCAGGTGATCGACATGGAGCCGTCGTCGAGCAAGCTGCTCGCAAAAGGACTCGTAGAACGCATCGGCCTCCCGGAAGGCGATCTGACCCATAAACCCGTAGGCAAGGAGAATTTCGAACTGCATCAGCCGATCCCCGACCACACGACGGGTATCAAACTCGTGCTCGACGCCCTGACGGACCCCGCGCACGGCGTGATCGCGTCGCTCGACGAGGTGAAGGCCGTCGGTCACCGCGTGGCCCACGGCGGCGAGTTCTTCCCCGAGAGCTGCATCGTCACCGAAGATACGAAGGAGAAGATCCGTTCGCTGTTCGAGATCGCCCCGCTGCACAACCCCGCCAACCTCGAAGGCGTGCTTTCGATCGAAAAGGTGCTGCCGGGCGTTCCGCAGGTCACGGTCTTCGACACCTCGTTCCACCAGTCGATCCCTGCGGTGAACTACATGTACGCCCTGCCCCACGCCTACTACGAGAAATACCGCGTGCGCAAGTACGGCTTCCACGGCACCAGCCACAAGTACGTGGCCAAGGTGGGCGCCGAGCTCGCCGGGCTGGATTTCCACCACTCGCGGATCATCACCTGCCACATCGGCAACGGCGGTTCGGTGACGGCCGTCCTCGACGGCAAGTCGTTCGACACGTCGATGGGATTCTCGCCGCTGGACGGTCTGGTGATGGGCACCCGCTGCGGACAGGTGGACGCCAGCGCCATCACGTTCATCGGTGAGAAGGAGGGCATGAGCTACGCCCAGCTCAACGAGATGATGAACAAGAAATCGGGCGTGCAGGGCTTGACGGACATTTCAAGCGACATGCGCGACATCGACCGGGCCTACGACGAGGGCAATCCCCGCGCGATCCTGGCGCGCGACATGTACTACGCCCGCATCAAGAAGTTCATCGGCGAATACGCGGCCGAAATGGGCGGCGTGGATCTGATCGTCTTCACGGGCGGCGTGGGCGAGAACTCGTGCGAGATGCGCGAGGAGGTGTGCCGCGGACTGGAATTCATGGGCGTCCGGTTCGACCCGGCGGCCAACAAGGGCGCCCGGGGCGTGAACAAGATCCTCTCGGCCGCCGATTCGAAAGTCAAGGTAGCGACCATCGCCACCAACGAGGAGCTGGTGATCGCCACGGACACCTACAACCTGGTAAAATAAACGTTCAACTTTAACACATTAAATACCGTCATAACCATGATTCAGCATCTTACCGAAATCGTCGAGGAGGCGAGAAAACGGGGTAAAAAACGTCTGGCCGTCGCTTACGGACAGGATTCGCATACGCTGGAAGCCGTCTACGAGGCTTACAAGGAGGGGCTCGTGGAGCCCACGCTCTTCGGCGACAAGGAGGTCATCAAACAGGTCTGCGAGGAGAACGGCATCGACATCAAGGCTTTCAACATCGTCGATGAACCCAACGACGTGAAATGCGTCCAGCAGGCCGTCGCATCGGTCGTTTCGGGCAACGCCGACGTTCTGATGAAAGGTCTCGTATCGACCGACAAATACATGCGCGGCATCCTCAACAAGGAGGCCGGACTGTTCCCCCCGAAGGGCGTGCTGAGCCACGTAGCGATCGTCGAGATGCCCTGCTACCACAAACTGCTCATCATTTCGGACGTTGCCGTGATTCCGCTTCCGGACTTCAAGCAGAAGATGGTGCAGATCGGCTACCTGGCCCGCACGGCGAACCTGCTGGGTATCGAGGCCCCGAAAATCGCCTGCATCGCCCCCTCGGAGCAGCTGCTCCCCAACGTGATCTCCTCGACCGAAGGCGCGCTGCTGGCCAAGATGGCCGACCGCGGCCAGCTGGGCAAGGTCGTCGTTGACGGCCCGCTGTCGCTCGACGTGGCGCTCTACAAGGAGGTGGCCGAACACAAGAAGGTCAAGGGTTCGTCGGTGGCCGGCGATCCGGACTGCCTGCTGTTCCCCAACATCGAATCGGCGAACGTCTTCTTCAAGTCGGTGACGCACCTCTGCGGCGGCGAACTGGCGGCGATGGTCATGGGCACGAAGGTCCCCTGCGTGCTGACCTCCCGCGGCGACACGAGCAAGACCAAGCTCTTCTCCATCGCCCTGGCCTGCCTGGCAGTGAAAAAATAAAACCCGAACACGGGGCTAACCCAAACCATTAACGAACCGAGAACTTATGGGCTACAAAGTTTTAGCGATAAATCCCGGCTCAACATCCACGAAGGTCGCCCTCTACGACGAGGAGCGGCCTTTGTTGGATCTGACCCTGCGCCACTCGACCGAAGAGATCTCCCGATTCGCCAATGTCATCGACCAGCTCGACTGGCGCCGGGGACTGATCCTCTCGGCCCTGCGCGAACAGTCGTTCAACCTGAAAGATCTGTCGGCCGTGATCGGCCGCGGAGGGCTGATACGCCCCATCCCTGCCGGAGTCTACGAGGTCAACTCCCGGATGCGCTACGACCTGCGCAACGCCCCGATGAAGCACGCCTGCAACCTCGGGGGACTGCTCGCGGCGCAGATCGCCCACATGGCGGGTGTGAAAGCCTACATAGCCGATCCCCCGGTGGTCGATGAGATGGACGACGCAGCCCGCATCACGGGTATGCCGATGTGCCCGCGCAAGCCGATCTTCCATGCCCTGAACCAGAAGGCCATCGCGCGCCTGCACTGCGGCCGCATGGGTTGGACCTACGAAGAATCGAACCTGATCGTGGCCCACATGGGCGGCGGCATCTCGGTCGCGGCGCACAGACAGGGCCGCATCGTCGATGTCAACAACGCCCTCGACGGCGACGGGCCCTTCGCCCCGGACCGTGCGGGCAGCATCCCGTCGAGCGAGCTCATCAAGGTCTGCTTCTCGGGACAATACACGAAAGAGGAGCTGTTGAAATTCATTTCGAGCAAAGGCGGTCTGGTGGCCTACCTGGGGACCAATTCGGTCATTCAGGTCATGGAACGCATCGAAAAAGGCGACCAGCGGGCCAAAAAGGTGCTGGAATCCATGTGTTACAACATCTCGAAACAGATCGGCGCCATGGCCGGAGCCCTTTCGGGCAAGGTTCAGGCGATCCTGCTCACGGGCGGCATCGCCTACAACGAACCCATCGTGGAGTATATCCGCGAACATTGCGGCTTCATTGCACCCGTCGAGGTCTACCCCGGGGAAAACGAACTCGAGGCATTGGTCATGAACGCACTGGTCGTACTTCGGGGCGTCATCACCCCGAAGGTCTACCAATAGCCCGCATCATCCATCCGGAAAACGAAAAGACCGCCTAAACGGGGCGGTCTTTCTTTTTCAGCTGCCGGCGCACGATGGCGACCACCTCGCGGAAAGCCTCCAACCGGAACAGCGCCGAGAGCAGCAGGTAGCAGACGGCACCCGCCGCGACCTCGGCGACCAGCCGCAGCAGGTCATTGCCGGGAATTGCCGCCGCCGTGAGCCGCACAACGGCGGACATCGCCGCGGACACCGCAGCTGGAGGCAGCAGCGTGCGGACGAAACGGCCGTACGACAGCGGCGTAAAACGGGTCGTGGCGATGAAATTGACGGCCATTTCACAGAAAGCGATAGCCACCAGTCCCCATACCACAGCCATCACGCTGTGGGGGATGGTCACGGCGAAGATCGCCGTCATCAGCAACTTCTTCACCACTTCGAGGCGCACGAGCAGCGGCCCCGAGCAGCGGACTTTCAGGATGTTATAAGCGATCACCGCGATCGGCGAGAAGAGCCCCGCCAGACACACCACCTCGAAATAGGGCGCCGTGGACATCCAGCCCTCCCCCAGCAGAACGGCGAACATGTCGTGCGCCACGGCCGACATCCCCGCCATGATCGGGAACATCACATACGCCACGACCATCACCACCTGGCGGTAGCTTTCGGCCAGCTTCGGGGCGTCGTCCCGGATCTTCGAAAAGGCCGGGAAGGTGACGTTCTGCACCGCCTGCATCCCGGTCGTCGCGGGCATGTCCTTCAGCTTGACCGCCTGGTCATACGATCCGAGCGTCGCCGCGGGATAGAGCTTTCCGAGGAAAAACTGAGGTATCTTGTTGTAGAAATTCGAAATCAGATCGGTCACCATCAGACTGCACCCGAAAGGCGCCATCTCGCGCAGGGGCTTCACGCTGCACCGCCCGCGTGGCCGCCAGTCGCTCAGCCACCACAGGATCGCGGTCCTCGCGCCGACGGTTATCACCCGCTCGGCCACGAGGCTCCAGATGCCCCACCCGGCCAGCGCACAGCCGATGGCGGCGAATCCGCCCACGAGCGACGATGCGAAAGTCACCTTCGACAGCAGCGCGAAGCGGAACTGACGGATGAAAATCGTGTTCTGCACGGCGCACAGGGCGTTCAGCGGCAGCAGCAGGAAGAACACCGGAGCGATCCGCGCGATCTGGGGCATGTCATACCAGCGCGCCGCAAAGGGCATCAGCGCCATCAGCGCAGCATAGAGCGCCAGCGACACGGCCATATTGAAGAGGAATACCGACTTATAGTCGCTCTGCGAGGGGTCGCGGTGGCGGATCAGACTCTGCGAAAAACCGCTGTCCACGACCACCAGCAGGATGGTCGCCACAGCCGACGGGATGGACATGAATCCGAGGATGTCGGGCGTCAGCAGGCGCAGAATGACCAGCCGCACGGCCATAGCCAGCAGCATCGAACCGATCTTCTCGGCCATGCTCCACGCCACGCCCTGCGCGACCTTCTCTCTGAGCTGTCCCCCCAACGGTCCGGTTTTTACTTGCCCTGCGCGGCGATGATCTCCTCGTTGCGCTTGCGGATGTTGTGCACGTTGGCGATCTCGACGTAGGAGGCACCTCCGTCGGGACCGAAACTGCCGCCCACGATGGCCAGCAGGTCTTCGTCCTGCAATTTCTTATACTGGTCGATGAACTCCAGCGCATCGACCAGGAAGTGATAGCGGTCCGTAAGCTCCTGGTTGCGGAGGATCGGCACCACGCCGTACGACAGGGCCAGAATGCGCTGGGCATGGAGCTGATAGCAGACGGCCATCACGGTCTTGCGGCCTCGGAACGCCGCCAGATAGCGGCCCGTGCGGCCCGTCTTGGTGTCGAGGACCACATATTTGATCGGCAGGTTCGTGGAGGCGCGCACGGCCGAACGGGCCAGCTGGGCCGTGATCTCGTGGTTCACCGAAACCATGTCCATGTCGATCATGGGTTTGAAATGCGTCTCGTCGCGTTCGATCTCGCGGGCGATGCGGGCCATCGTCTCGACCGACTCCACGGGGAAATCGCCCATAGCGGTCTCGTCGCTCAGCATCACGGCGTCCACACGCTCGTAGATGGCGCTGGCCACGTCGCTCACCTCGGCGCGCGTCGGGCGCGGGGACTTGACCATCGAATAGAGCATCTGCGTGGCGATGATCACGGGACGCTTGGCGCAGATGCACTTCTCGACGATGCGCCGCTGCGTGTTGGGAATCACCTCGGCCGGGAGCTCCACCCCGAGGTCGCCGCGGGCGACCATGATGCCGTACGACGCCTCGATGATCTCGTCGATGTTGTCCAGTCCCTCCTGGTTCTCGATCTTCGAGATGATCTTGATGTTGCTGCCGCGGGCGTCGAGAATCTCCTGCACGGCCCGGATGTCGCGGGCCGAGCGCACGAACGAGTGCGCGATGAAATCGACATCGTTCTTCACGGCCCACTCGATGAAGCGGCGGTCCTTCTCCGTCACCGACGGCAGGTCAATCGACACGCCCGGCACGTTGACGCTCTTGCGCGACCGCATGGCGCCGCCCACGACGAATTCGCAGTCGAGTTCCTCGTCCGTCTTGCCCACGACGCGGATCTCCAGTTCGCCGTCGGCGATCAGCATCCTCGCCCCGACCGGAATGTCGCGCACGATCGAGGGAACATTCATGTAGACCACCTTGCGGGTGGTGAGGTCCGAACCGTCCGAGCCGCGCACCGCCACCCGGTCGCCCGCGCGGAAATTGATGCTGTTCCCGTATTCGTCGGCGATCGTCGTCACGCGGATCTCGGGGCCCTTGGTGTCGATCATGATCGGAATGGCCGGATTGACCCGGTGCACGATCTCGACGATACGGGTGGCGCCCTCCTCCGAGACGTGGGCCGAATTGATACGGATCACGTCCATTCCGGCGTCGAAAAGTTTCGAGACGAACTCCTCGGTGCATCGGAAATCCGACATGGTGGCGACGATCTTGGTCTTTTTCATGCGATACATAGAGAGTAATGTTTTATTCTTTTAATCTTTTTTGCTTTTGATCTCAGAGGCTCTTTCCAGTATCCGGCTCTCAGCCGGACGTCATTGCGAGGCATCGCCAGATGCCGCGGCAATCTGCGGCAAAAGCCGGAAAGTTACGACACCTATCCGGATTCCCACGCTCGCTGTCGTTCGCTCGGAATGACAGCAGAACCGCTTATCGCTTACCGAGCAGCAACGCCTCGACACCTAACCGATAGGAATTCAGTCCGAATCCCATGATCGACCCCGCGGCCACGGGGGCCAGCAGCGAAACATGGCGGAACTCCTCGCGGGCGAGGATCGACGAGATATGCACCTCGACCACCGGCACCGACACCGCCGACACGGCGTCGCGCAACGCCACGGAGGTGTGCGTGTAACCGCCGGCGTTGAGCACCACGCCGTCGTAGCGGCCGTCGGCCTGCTGCACGGCGTCGATCAGTTCGCCTTCGATGTTCGACTGGAAATAGGCGAACTCCACCTCCGGATAGTGTGCCTTCAGCCCTTCGAAATAGGATTCGAAAGTCTGCGATCCGTAAACTCCGGTGTCGCGCCGCCCCTGCAAATTGAGGTTCGGGCCGTTGAGAATCAATATTTTCATGTTTTCTGGCTGTTTTTGTCCCTAACTTGCGGTCTGTCAAACCTCCGCAAAGATACGAATAAGCGAGGGCAATGTCAAATTTATTTGAACATTGCCGGGCGGGAGTATTTGAAACATCCCGGCGATAGAAAAAGAACGAACGGTTCCAAACCCGAATCGCAGACGGTCCGGCAAAAGGTCCCACACTCTAAAAGCGCCGTTACGGCGCCGCAGTCAAAGTGCGAATAAGCGAGGGCAAAAGCAAGTTTACTTGCATTTTGCCGGGCGGGAGTATCTTCGGCGCGCCGGAGATAGCTATTTTCGGCAAATTTCGGTACCTTTGCCAGTAACAACACGAAATACACATGACCGAATTCGGATTTATCGAGCAGATACGCACCCGCTTCGCCTCCCTCCCCGACAACGGGTTCGAAGGCATCGGCGACGACTGCGCCGTGCTGCCCCTCGGCGGCGGCGAATCGCTGGTCTTCACCGCCGACCTGCTGACCGAGGGCGTCCACTTCCTGCGCGCCGCCACTACGCCCCGGGAGCTGGGAGGCAAATCCCTTGCCGTAAACCTCAGCGATGTCGCCGCGATGGGTGCCCGCCCCGTCGCCACGCTCCTCTCCATCGCCCTTCCGGCCGACGCCGCCGGCGCATGGGCGGCGGAGTTCATGGAGGGCTACCGGGAGCTGTCCGAAACGTTCGGCACGGCCCTCATAGGCGGCGACACGACCCGTTCGGAGTCGGGTATCACGATCAACGTCACGGCTATCGGCCGCACCCCTTCGGCGAACCTCAAACGCCGCAGCGACGCGCGCCCCGGCGACGTGATCTTCGCCGCGGGCGAGCTGGGCGCCTCGGGAGCCGGGCTCCGGGACATCCTCGCCGGACACTGCGACACCCCGCTGGCCGCCGTGCACCGCAACCCGCAACCGCAGGTCGCCGAGGGCCTCTGGTTCGGGACCCGGCAGGAGGTGCACGCCATGATGGACCTTTCCGACGGTCTCGCCTCCGACCTGCGGCACATCCTCGACCGATCGGGGGTCGGCGCCGAGGTGGAGGTCGAACGCATCCCCGTCGCTCCGGGCGCCGATGTCCGCACGGCGGCCTGCGCGGGCGAGGACTACAAACTGCTGCTCACCACGGCTCCCGAGGCCGCCGAACGCCTCGCCGCAGAGTTCGCGGCCCGCTTCGGAAGCCCCCTCCACCCCATCGGCCACATCACCGCCGCACCGGGTCTCGTGTGGCTCCGCAACGGAAAACCCGAGCCGCTGGAGTGGCACGGGTTCGAACATTACTGACGGCAAAGGCAGCCCCGCGGGGCTGCCTTCTCTACTCCTTCATGATATATACGTGTTCGTTGCGCCGCTGCATGCGGTAATTCTCGCGGGCGTACTCCTCCAGATAATCGTCGTATTTCAGCCTTTCGAGCAAGGCGCTGTCCTGCCCGATCTTCTCCGTGTAGTAGGCTTGCTCGCGGGTCAGCAGGTTGATCTGGCGTTTGATCTTCACGGCATGCAGGGCGTTGCGCCCCACCATGAAAACGGTGAAGACGACGATAGCCGCCGTGGCGGCGATCCAGAATCTGCGTCCGAACTGAATTTTCATCTACGGTATGTGCATATACTTATGCGTCTGAATGGAGATATTCCACCGGGGATGCGCCTTGGCGTACTCGACCATCGCGGGCATCACCCGTTCGGCGACGCTCCATTCGGGTTGCAGGTAAAGCAGGCATTTTTCGCCCACACGCGCGGCGTTCCGCTCGGCCCATTCGAAATCGGCCTCCGATTCGACGATCACTTTCAGCTCGTCGGCCCGCCCGTAAGCCTCCTCCAGCGGGGACTGCTGACGCTTGGGCGAAAGGCACACCCAGTCGAAAACGCCGCTGAACGGATGCGATCCCGAGGTTTCCAAAAAGATCTCCAGCCCCTTCGCGTGCAGCATCTCCGTCAGCACGCCCAGCGGATAGAGCAGCGGCTCGCCGCCCGTGATGACGATGGCCTGCGCCGGACACGCCGTCGCCCGGTCGATCACCGTCCGGACATCGGTCGGGGGATAGAACTTCGGATTCCACGTGTACTTGGCGTCGCACCAGCGGCACCCCACGTCGCACCCGCCGAGGCGGATGAAATAGGCCGGCTTCCCGGCGTGGAAACCCTCGCCCTGAATGGTGTAGAAATCCTCGACCAGCGGCAGCAGGCGCCCGCCGTCGAGCAATTCGTTATCGACTGTCACGGCCATCACTCCGTCACGACGTAAATGTCTTTCAGACTGCGGCCCAGCTGGTCGTAATCCAGCCCGTAGCCCACGATGAACTCGTTGCCGATCTCCATAGCGCGGTACTTGATGGGCAGCGTCTTGCGGTACGATCCGGGTTTGAAGAAGAGCGTGCAGACCTCGATCGACGCGGGTTTGCGGGCTTCCAGATCGTGAATCATGTGTTCGATCGACTCGCCCGTATCCACGATGTCCTCGACGATGATGACGTGGCGGCCTTCGATCGAGTTGTTCAGGCCGATCAGACTCTTGACGCAGCCCGTCGAGCTGGTTCCGTCGTACGACGCCAGTTTGACGAACGAAAGTTCGTTCTGGAACTCGATCTTCTTGATCAGGTCGCTCATGAACATGAACGAACCGTTCAGAATACCCAGGAACAGCGGGGTTTCCTTTCCGGCGTAGTCGGCGTTGATGCGCTGCGCCACGGCTTCCACGGCCTCGTCGATTTTCGCGGCGGGAATCATGATCCTGAATTTCCGGTCGTGAAGTTGTATGATATTCTCCATTAAAGTACGGGATTATAGTTTAATAAGTGCAAAAATAACTATTTGCCCGAAACAAACGAAGAAACGGACGTTCTTTTTTCGCCGGACCGGATTCCGACGCGTCCGCCGCCCCTCCCGACGGATGCGGACGGCCCCGGATGCGACGGCCCGGTCCATGCCGCATACGAAAGGAGGGGCTGACCGTCACGGCGCCCCTCCGGATGAACATTTCCGATAAATCTTGAACTTTTTATTTTATCGCTTATGGTAAGAAATGTTCATGTATCGCATTCATTCGCTCAATACGAAAGTATCATCGTCCCAATCTGTCAACTGGGCCAAAGAGCCGCCATAGGGCACCAGTCCGCAGCAGTTGAATGTGAAAGTCCGGCTCGCGCTGTCGTAGCCCGAATATTCGGGCGACGGGTCGATATAGAGCGACACCATGCCGTAACTCGGATGTGAGAATCCCGACGGGATCGTCACGCAGCCATCTGCGTCCGCGGGAACCGTGAAAGCGATCGCGGCGCCTCCGTCCCAGGTGAACTGCATGTTATAACCGGCGACGGAATATCTCGTGCCGGCATTGTGGTACAATCCCGGCAGGCGGTAGAGCGAGGCGTTCTCCTCGGCGACCTCGATCGGCTGCTCCCAGGAAACGGTCTGTCCGAACATACCGGAGAGGATAGGCGAGGTATAGACGCCCTTTCCGTAATTTTTCCACGTATAATCCCTCGTCACCGTCAGCGAACATTCGGTGGCGTAGGGAAGATCGGTTTCGGATTGCAGGGTGACGGTGACGACATTCTCCTTGCCGATCGTCAGTTTCGCGCGGTCGAACGAGATTTTCAGCGGCGCGGCATATTCCCCGTTCTTGAACTCGACGGTCGCGGGCGCCGTGAAGGCGGAAGCGACGGCCGCATCCGCCACAGCGACGGCGACGGACACCGACGCATTGCCCGCAGGCGTGGCGCGCAGCACCTCGATCGAATAGGCGTCTTCGAGCTCGGCGCTGACCGTATAGCTGTATGCAGTGTCGCCGAAGAAAGCCTCGTCGCCGCGGCCGGCATACGTGGTCATCTCCGTATCGTCGGAGCAGGCGGCCGCAAGGGAGAGTGCGGAAAGCAGAAACAGTGTTTTTATCTTTTTCATAGCATTATCGGATTGTGTCGTGGAACAATAGAGGGGCTAATTCTGGTCTTTCGACAGGTCGAGCGCCGAATTGGTGTCGAACTCCTTCTGCGGAATGGCCAGGATGAAACTGGGGTCGTTGGCCTTCTTCGAAACGGCACTCGGCTGCGTCTCCGTCCGCGTGTATGCGAGATTCAGACGCCTCAAGTCGGGCGTGCGGCCCATCCCCTCGCACCAGAGCTCGATGCGGCGCTGGAGCAGGATCTCATCGAGGAGCGTCTGAGGCTGCGCGTGCGTATCGAGGCTGACACTCGCCGAGTTGGCCAGACCGGATATGTCGCGCGGCTCGCTGTAACGCTTGTCGTAAAGCTCCTGCAACAAGCTCCGGGCCCCGTCGTAGTCTTCGGCGCGGCACTTGCATTCGGCCAGCGTCAACAGCATCTCTTCGGCCCGCAGGTTGATGATGTCGGCGACGCCCGTCGAGGCATTCTGATAACCGAACTTGGTCTGCCAGTGAATTTCGGCGTCCTTGAAATCGGAATCATCGGCCACCAGCGGACTTTCGGCAGGCAGCGTGGCCCACGCACGGCGTTCGTCCGCATCGGTCATGCCCTCCTCGTAGAGCCAGTCGTCGAAACATTGCGGAGCCGAACTGCCGTAGGTTCCGTCGATGGCCATGTGCGAAACGAAGCTGCCGAACAGAGCGGCCTGCGAGGCGATGTATTCGAAAGCCCACAGCACGTCGCCGACGGAACGGTTGTTGAACTGCCCCAGCTCCGAAAGCGTGGCGACCCGTTTCAGTCCGTCTTTCTTCAAGGCGTTTTCGGCACAGGTCGCAGCCTGCGGATAGTTCTGTTGCCCCAGCGAAGCCCGGGCCCACAACCCGTAGGCCGTGTAGAGGTCGATGTGCGAGCTGTGCGCCTGCGGCATTCCGGCCGAAGCCAGATAATCCACCGCACGCTGGAAATCGCCGTTGATCTGCGTGAAGAGCCCTTCGATCGTACCCCGGCCCACGCCCTCGGTCTCCTTGTTCGTTCCCTTCGTATAGACGGGCACTCCGGGCTTGTCCTTGTTTTCGGTATAGTTGCCCTGGCAGAACGACTCATAAAGACAATAGTAGGAATAGGCGCGGATCGCATAGGCTTGTCCCAGCACATTCTGCCATTCGGCGTCGTCCTTGACGGCCTCTTCGTTGTCGAGGATGTAGTTCGCCTGCGAAATGAACGTATAGAACATGTTCCACGTGCCGTACTGACGCCCCGAGGTGTGGGTCCAGTCGGAAGCTACGCCGAACGAATAGTCGAAATAGAACCAGCCGTTGCCCTGGCTGTACTGGAAGTGGTCCTCGCCCATCAGCGAACGGACCAGCGTGAAGCCGGCCAGTCCGGGATGCTCCGGCGACCAGTTAACGCTCCAACCGTTGGTGTACATCAGCCGGTAAATGCCATCCACGGCGCTCTGGGCCTTGCCGGCGTCTCCGAATATTTCCGCACCCGAAAGCGAACCGGCCGGAGCCGTATCCAGCATATCCTTCGAGCAGGACACGGAAAGGAGTGCGGCGCAACCCGTTATGATAAGAATATAGAGTATTTTTTTCATGGTTGTCCGAATTTAATTAGAACTTGAGATCGAGATTGAACGATACGGTGCGCGTCGGAGCATAGGCGTACGAAGTGCCGCCGGTGAGCGAATACTGCGGGTCCATGCCCTTCAGATGCGTGAAGATGCAGAGGTTGTCCACCGAAGCCGAGACACGGGCCGCCTTGAAGCCGATTTTCGAAGTCCACCGCCGGGGCAGCGTATAGCCCAGCGTGATGTTCTTGATCGAGAAATAGGAGGCATCGACCAGCTTGTCGTCCGTGACGATGGGGGTTTCGCCGATCGTGTATTTGGGAACGTCCGTCACGTCGCCCGGCTTCCGCCATGCACGCAGCATGTCCTTGTGTTTGGCCTGTGCCGTGTAGTAGCAGCTCATGAATTCGTAATACACGCCGTCGTAGTTCTTGCCGCCGATCGAATAGTTCGTCGAGATCGAGAAATCGAGGTTCTTCCAGCGCAGCGACGTGGAGAGCGACCCGTAGAGATCGGGAATGCGGCTTCCGGCGATGACGCGGTTCGCCTGGGCCACGGTCGTCGATTTGGTGATGTAGTCGTTGCCGTCCTTGTCCGTCGCCCAATACATCTTCTCGCCGGTCATCGGATCGACTCCGGCCGAACGGGCCACGTAGTAGGAGTAGAGCGTTTCGCCTTCGCGGATGATCTGCGTCGAACCGATGATGTCCTTGCCGTCCTCGGTCAGTTTGAGCACCTTGTTGCTGACGGTCGATCCCATCCACGTCACGCTCCACTGGAAATCCCGGCGGTCGAAGATCCGTCCCGTGACGGCGAATTCGATACCGCGGTTGCGCATCTCGCCCGAGTTGCGGTAGTAGCTGTCGAAGCCCGACGAGGAGGCGAGCGGATAGCTCAGCAGCATGTCGGTCGTCTTCCGGTTGTAGAACTCGAAGCTCAGGTCGATACGGTCCAGCAGGCGGGCTTCGAGACCGACGTTGAGATTGTGGTTCGACTCCCAGGTCAGGTCCTCGTTGGCCACGTCGTTGATAGTCGCACCGGGAAGCGTGGCATTCGGAGAGCCGGTGTCATACAGCGCCTGATAGGCATAGTAGGAACCCACGCTGTTGTTGCCCTGCACGCCGTAGGAGAATTTCAGCGTCAGGTTGTTCAGCCACGAGATGTCGCGCATGAACGCCTCCTGCGACATGCGCCACGAAGCTCCCACGGACCAGAAGTTGCCCCAGCGGGTGCTGCGGGCGAAGCGCGACGAACCGTCGGTGCGCCAGCTTCCGGAGAGGTAGTACTTGTCGTCGTAGCTGTAACCGATGCGCGAGAAGACCGATTCGATGCGGTCTTCGTCCGTCGAGCTGCCCGTGCCGACGATGACGGCCGCCGCATCCAGTTCGTAGATGCCGCCGCCGGGAAGCCCGGTCTTGTGGCCGGAGAGGTCCGAGGTCGTATAGGCGTAGTACTCGTGTCCGAGAAGCAGGTCGATATTGTGCCGGTCGAACGTGCGGTTATAGGAGAGCAGCTGGTTGAACGTATAGCCGAGCGACGTGGTGTTCGTTTTCTGGATACGTCCGCCGACCGACTCGGCGTTCCCGAAGAAGGGGTTATAATAGGTCATGGACTGCGAGTTGTAGTAGTCGGTGCCGAAGTTGAGCTGGAATTTCAGCCCCTCGCTCCAGTGGTCGCTGATGCCCATGAAATCCATATGCGCGCGAGCCGAAAGCGAATAGGAGGTCTGCGCATATTTGTCGTCGTAGAGCGTGGCGATGCTGTTGAAGTTGGTCTGCTGGCCCGAAGGACGCGAAGATCCGTAGTCGAACTGCTTCCGGCCGTTCGCGTCGCGCAGATAGTCGCCCGTCTCGGGATCGCGCTGGTAAACCGGATAGATCGGGGCCATCATCTGCGCCGAAAAGAACACGTTGGAGGTAGCGCTCGCAGAGGTCTGGGAGGAGTTGGTCGAATTGCGGGCGAAGTTCGCGCCCATGCCCGCCGCGAACCAGGGCTTCGCCTGCGTTTCGACGTTCAGACGCCCCGAATAGCGTTCGAAGTTGGTCGTTTTAAGCACGCCGTCCTCGTTCAGGTAACCCAGCGAGAACATATACTGGGTCTTCTCGTTGCCGCCCGAAACGCTGGCGCCGTATTCCTGCCGGAGCGCGGCGTTGTCGGTCACTTCATCGAGCCAGTCTTCGTCCCACAGCAGTTTCGCATCGTCGCGCACCTTGCCGTCGGCGGTGAAGAGCTGCGCCAGGGGAACGTCGTAGGGATTGTACATCTCATTGCTGCCGAAAATGCGTTTCGAGCCCGATGCCATCTGCGCGACGGCATTGCTACCGTAGTCGTTGTAGAAGGCCGAATACATGATCTCCATGAAATCCCTGGCCCCGACCGTTTCGTAGCGGGGAATGGCCCGCGAAGAGACGCCCACGTTGATTTTCAGCTCCACGTTCGTCTCGTTGCGATTGCCTTTCTTCGTGTTGATGAGCACGACGCCGTTGGCGCCGCGGGCACCGTAGAGCACCGACGCCGAAGCGTCTTTCAGGATGCTGATGCTGGCGATGTCGTCGGGGTTGATGGCCGAGATGACTCCGTCGTAGGGAATGCCGTCCACGACGTAGAGCGGCGTCGATGAAGCGTTGATCGAGCCGAAGCCGCGGATGGCGACCGTCGTGCCCGATCCGGGCTGTCCGGAGCCGGAAGTGACCTGCACGCCCGGAGCCAGACCGTCCAGCGCCTTGGTGACATTGGAAACCTTGCGGTGTTCCAGCTCCTCGCCCTTGACGACGGCGACGGAACCCGTGAACGACTCCTTCTTGGCCGTACCGTAAGCGACGACGATCACGTCGTCGATGGCATGCGTATCTTCCTTCAGCGCGATGTCGAGGCGCGTTTTCCCCGCGATGTTCACACTCTTCGAGGCATAGCCGATGAACGAAACGACCAGCGTCCCGTCGGCGGGAGCCTGAACGGAAAAGCGGCCTTCGGCATTGGTGGTTGTTCCGATCGAGGTCCCCTCTACGAGCACGGTAGCGCCGGCGATCGGCTTGCCGTCCACACCCTTGACCGTACCGGAGATCCGTTTATTTTGCGCCAGGGCCAATGCACCCGCACTCAAAACGATCATAATGAGTAGTACAAATTTTCTCATAAGCCTAAGTTTGAGTTAATAAAACCTTTAATATCTCCTTTTAAGAGATATGCTTTCGCGGGCAAAGGTAGGCAAAAAATCGTTACGATCAATATCCGGGCTTATAATTTTGAAGTCCCGATTGCAAAAACGTTCGCATAAAAGGGCGATTGTTGACCCAAAAACGGCCTGAAAAAATCATTAACGGCCATCCGTACAGTGCTTACAATCCGTAAGTATATCTCTTAAAAGGAGATTCGATCTCTCATCCCAGATCCTCTTCCGACAATGAATTTATAACCAACCGGTTCGCCTGATCCACGACGGCCGTATCCAGCGAAGCGAGATAAATCCTCGTGGTGGCCTCCGAATCATGGCCCATGCTCTCGCTGATGACCGAAAGCGGGATATTCCGGCTGCGGGCGACGCTCGCCCACGTGTGGCGCGCGACGTACATGGTGAGCGGAACGGCCAGCCCCAGTTCCCGGCCGAGTTTCCGCAGGTTGCGGTTGATCAGGTGTCCGACATTCTTATACTGCCGGCGTTCGTCGGAGTCGCTGCGGACAAGAATCGGCAGCAGGTAGGCCGGATTTCCGTTGGGATAGCGCTCCACGATCTGCTGCATGCAAGGCTCCCAGCGGATCGAAAGCCGCTGCCCGGTCTTTTTCCGGCAGTAGGTGAGCATGCCGTTTTGCAGGTCCTCCCTTTTCAGGTAGGCCATGTCCACGAACGACATCCCGCGCAGGTAGAAACTCAGCAGGAACATGTTCCGGGCATAGTCCATCTGAGGGCGGGACGCCAGTTCCATGTCGCGGATTCGCCGGAGCGCATCGAGCGCCAGGGCCCGTTTCGCGGTCTCGGCGATGCCGGTGTAGACGTGTTTGAACGGATGCCGCTGCGTGCAGAAACCCTCCTCCACGGCCCGGTTGTACACCGCCCGCAGGATGCGGAGGTAGAAGGACGAGGTGTTTTTGCTCACACCCGTCATTTTGAGATGCAGTTCATACGCGACCATGATCTCCGAGTCGATCTCCCCGAAACGCATGTCCCGTCCTTTTCGGAAACGGGTGAAGTTGCGCAGGGTCGTATCGTAGGTTTCGCAGGTCCGTATCCGTCCCTGCCGGCGCAGCCGGCCGATCATCTCCTTCATGAATCCGAACAGCGTATCGGCGCCCTCCGGGGCCGAATAATCCGCCAGAATGTCGGCGTACGTATAGGTTCTCAGCTCCTGCTCGTAAGAGGCGATGATCCGGTTCAGCCGGTCGGTATCCCCGGCGACGCGGTCTTGCAGCACGGCGAGGTAGTTTTTACGCCCTTCATCGGAGCCCGGCGGGATGAGAATGCCTCCCGAGCGTTCGTCCCACTCCGAGGGGAAGAGTTTGTAGCCGGTGCGGATGCGGTGGGACCGGCGGTTGTGGATGATCCGGTAGAACAGGGTGCCCTCCTTGCCATCGACGGTCGAGGGCCGGAATTTAGGTTTTACGGTTGCCATATTGCTGTCACTTCTTTGATTATCCTGCAATAATACGGCAAGACGGATGCAAAACAAGCACGGTCGATGCGGAATCGGCCCGATACGCCCCGGGAATTGCAAATGCCGCCCGCGCCGGGAGGGACGATTCGAGAAAACGGCACGCGAAAATCGTAAATTTTTGATATGCGATCGACAAAAATACTCCGGGAATTACAGTTAATTTGCATACCAAACCAAAATACATCATCAAAAATGAATGCCATTAAAAGTATATTTCCGCAGCGGCTCGTGAAATCTCTGCTGACCGCAGGAATGTTTTGCATGGGAATCTCCGCCTGCGCCGACGACACCGCCGCCCCGGAAAAGTCGTTTTCCATAGCGGACATCGCGGAACTGGAGCGTTTCTACGACAGTTACGCCAACAAACGAATCGAGCTTCCGGGCAGCGGATACGAATCGGGCGACATCGTGCAGTTCATCGACACGGGCATTTCGCACAATACTTATACGATGCAATACGAACCGACCGGAGACGGTTTGCTCGTCACGCTGCCGGACAATCTGGCGAGCAGCGAATACGGCATATATATCGTACGCGGAGGCATGAAATTCCTGTACGGCAAGAGCTATTTCGGACGTTTCGACAGCCGCCGGCTGACCGCCGGGAACCATCCCCGCCTGTTGATGGACTCCTCGGATTTCGAGACGCTGAAAGCCCAGCTGGCCGTCGCCGACCCGACATCGCTGCTGGCCCGCATGCACACCGAGTGCATGGTCGTGGCCGACGCATGGGGCATGTCGGACAGCGAACTGGCCTTCGAGCTCGACGCTTCGGGCAAACGCATTCTCACCGTCGCCCGGGAGGCTCTCCAACGCATTTTCACCTGTGCCTACGCCTACCGGATCACGGGCGACACGAAATATCTGGAACATGCGGAACGGGACATCAACACAGTCTGCGATTTCGAAAGCTGGAACGCAAAACGGCATTTCCTCGACGTTGCCGAGCTGTCGGTGGCCGTGGGACTGGGCTACGACTGGCTCTACCATGAATTGAAGCCCGAAACCCGGGCCAATGCCGAACGCGCATTGCAGGAGTACGCCTTCCAGCCCGCCGAGGACAAGGTCTGGAACCTCAATTTCTACGAGTCCGGCAGCAACTGGAACCAGGTCTGCAACTGCGGCATGGTCTGCGGGGCGCTGGCCATCTACGAAACCTGCCCCGCACGCGCCGCGGCGCTGATCGAGAAGAGCATCGACTCGAACCTCAACATCCTGCTGGAGATGTACGCCCCCGACGGCAACTACCCCGAAGGTTACAGCTACTGGGGCTACGGCACGACCTTCGAGTGCCTGATGATGGCGCTCCTGGACAGCACCGTGGGGACGGACAACGGACTGAGCGCCTCCCCCGGCTTCTCCCGCACGGGCAACTACATGCTCCACATGATCGGCCGGAACGGCAGTTTCAACTACTCGGACAACGGCTCGGCCGCCTATACGGAGCTCCCGATGTGGTACTTCGCCGACAAACTCGGCGATGTCTCCCTGCTGCACTACGAGCTCCGCATGCTGGACATCCAGCCTCACCGCAGTTCGTGCGCCGAAAAGCGGCTGCTGCCGATGGTGATGCCGTTCGTCAGCCGGCTGAATCCGGGCACGGTGCCGCCGCCGTCGGACAAGGTATGGGCGGGCAACGGCAAAACCCCGGTCGTGCTGGTCCGCACCGGCTGGGCCTGGGACGAAACGGACCGTTTCCTGGGGCTGAAAGGCGGCAAAGCCTCCACGAGCCACGGTCACATGGATGCCGGTTCGTTCGTCTACGACGCTGAAAACGTGCGCTGGGCCACGGATCTCGGCAGCGAAAACTACACGACCCTCGAAGTCAACATCGGCAACGGCCCGACATGGGACATGACGCAGAACTCCTTGAGGTGGGACGTATTCAAACTGAACAACCGGCAGCACAACACGCTGACGATAAACGACTCGAAACATCTGGTTGACGGCTTCGCCCCGATCGTGTCCGTCATCGACACCGAGACGGAACAGGGCGGGACGCTCGACCTGTCGCCGGTCTTCGCGGACGAGGCCGCCTCGGTGGTCCGGACGGGCAAAATCGTCAACAACGACTATCTGCTGATCATCGACGAGGTGACGGCCCGCGCCGACAAGGAGGCGCAAATCCGCTGGACGCTGGTGACGGAGACCGCGCCGACGGTCGAAGAGACGCGGATCGTGCTGACGGCGACCAACGGAAAGACGATGTTCCTCGCGGCCGAAGCCGGAGAGACGCCGGTCACTTACAGAAGTTTCCCCGACGAACCCTCGACCGATTATGAAACGCCGCTTCCGACCGTCAGCATCGTGGGCTACGAGGCGACGGTTCCGGCCGGACAGAGCGTGACGTTCCGGACGAAGCTGGCCCGGGAGCTGTGATCCGGCGCCCGCCCTCTTCGTCGAAAAACTTTCTCTTTCCTGAAAATCGGCATATTCCGTTCGGTTTCGTTATATTTGAGTACGATATCCGCCGATTTTCAATATCCGATTACGAATGGGAAACCTTTATCTTTCGAAAGCAGCAATCGTACTGTCCCTGCTGTGTTCGGGTCTGTTCCGCACGGAGGCGCAGGCCGGGCCGCAGCTCATCCGGCATCTGCCCAATCTGACGATCAACGGATTCGTGCAGGATCAGGTCGGGTACGTGTGGATCGCCACCAACAACGGGCTCTGCCGCTACAACGGCCAGGTGTACCGTTACTATCAGCACGAATCGGAAGAGCCCTATTCGCTTCCCGACAACCGGGTCCATGCCCTTCACGTCGATGACTCCGGCGTGTTGTGGATCGTCTCCGACAGCGGCATCAGCACCTACGATTCGGGGCACGACGGATTCGAGAGCGTCCTGCGCGGCAGCGGGCTGCACGGCATCGTTCCGCTGGGCTCCCGGATCGTCTGCTACGGCACGGGCGGCATGGTGCTCGTGGACGCCGCGGACCGCACGGTCCTGCAACGGAAACACGCTCCCCGCCACTGCCCCGCCGTGCTCGAATCCGACGGAAAAGAGCATCTGTGGGGCGGGCTGCCCGGCAAGCGCTCCGCACTCCTCCGCTACGACCGCGATCTGAACCTCTGCGACTCGGCCGCCCTGCCCCGCGCAACGGAATTCCGGAGCAGCTGCCGCGACACGCTCGGCCGCATCTGGTTCGGGTTGCAGCAGGGAATCTTCGTACTCGATCCCGAGACGCGTCAGGCCGCGGCCGACCCCGCCCTGACGCGCTGCGCGAACCGGATGTCCGGCCATTGCGTGACCATGCTCTTTCCGGATCGGTCCGGAACGGTCCACATCGGCACCCAGGGCAGCAACATCCACATGTTCAACGTCCCGAACGGCGTCGCCGAATACAACATCGCCTATCGGTTCCATCTGAGCCACACGAGCGACTTCCGGTGCGGGTTCAGCGACTCGGAGAACAACATCTGGATCGGCACGGGAGACCGGGGCTACGCGGTGAGGCACTCGCAGCGCAAGAACTTCAACTCCGCCTCCCGCCTTGCGCGGCTGACGCAGGGCAAATACATCAACGCCGTTTCCGCCCGGAAAGACGGCACGCTGTGGATCGGGAGCCGCTACAAGGGGCTGCTGGCCTACAATCCCGACGCTCCGGCGCTGTGGTACACCGTCTCGAACTGCGATTTCATGTCGCGGATCGCCAGCAACGGCATCGAATCGCTGCATACGGGCTCGGACGAACGGCTGTGGATCAACATCAACGACCGCATCGTGGTCTGCACGACGGATCGCAGCCGCATCACCGGACACACGCTGCTGGCGGAGCGCGCCACGGTCAACCGGTTCTGCGAAGACTCCGGCAAACGGATGTGGGCCGCGACCGAAAAGGGCATTTTCGTATGGAAGGACGACGCTCCTGCGGGCCGGCTCTTCGCCGGCTGCGACGTGCAAGACATCATCCCGCTCGACGACGACAGACTGCTGGCCGCCGTATCGGGCCGGGGCATCTTCACCGTCAGCACGCGCGATTTCAGCAGCAGCCTCTACCTCCAGCCGACCGACAGCATGACGGCCGGGGCGCTGCGCCGCCCGTCGTGCCTGCTGCGGAGAAGCGACGGCTCGCTGTGGATCGGCACCCGCTTCGACGGGGTCGTGCGCTACGATCCCCGGCAGGGTTTCCGCTCGTACACGCTCCACAGCGGGATGGCCAGCAACGAGATCTCCGACATGACCGAGGATGCCATCGGAAACGTATGGGTGAGCACCTCCTACGGACTCTCGCTCATTTCGCCCGCCTTCGAGCACGTCATCACCTACTTCCAGTCCGACCGGTTGCAGACCCAGCAGTTCTGCCCGCATTGCAGCCTCTCATCGCCGACGGCGCTCTACTTCGGCGGCAACACGGGGCTGGCCCAGTTCTCGCCGCAGCGCATTCTGTCGAAGATCTCGCAGCAGCCCGTACCGCTGGTGCTCCGGGAGATCCGGGTCAACAGCGTGGCCCTGACGCCTTCGAAAACGGGCCCCCTGACGAAGCCGCTCAACGACACCGAACGCATCGTGCTCGGGCACAAGCAGCGCAACATCGACATCAGCTACGAGGCCGTGGCGTTCCTCTCGCCGGAGAAGATCCGTTTCGCCTACCGGCTGTGCGGCCGCAATGTCGATAACGAATGGCAATACGTCGAGAACCTGAGCATGGCCAACTACTCCCACCTGCCGGCAGGGCATTACGTCTTCGAACTGAAGGCGCGGAATCCGGACGGGTTCTGGAACGAGGAACCGCGGCGGCTGGAGATCGTCGTCCGGCCCTCGCCGCTGCTGACGTGGTACGCCTTTCTCGTCTATGCGCTCGTCATAGTCGGGGGCACGGGCTTCGCCAACCGGCTCTATCTGCACCGGAAGCGGCAGAAGATGGAACTGGAGCTGGCGCGCACGAAACTCAAAAGGGAGGAGGAGCTCACCAACATGAAGATCAACTTCTTCACGAACATCTCCCACGAACTGCGGACTCCCCTGTCGCTGATCTACGGCCCGGTCAACATGCTGCCGGGAGTGACCGACAAGAACTGGATGCGGGAGCTGATCGGCCTGATCAACTACAATGTCCAGAAACTGCTCGATCTGGTCGATCAGACGCTCGCGCTGAGCCGCATCGAAAACGACACGCTGCCCCTCTCGGTCTGCCGGCAGGACATTCTGCCCCACGTCCGGCGGCTGATGAACAGCTTCACCTGCTATGCCCGCGAGAAAGAGATCACGGTCGATCTGGATCTCCCTGCGGAACGGCTCGTCGTCGCCGTGGACATCGACAAGTTCGGCAAGATTCTGTCGAACCTGGTCTCCAACGCCCTGAAATACACCCCGAAGGAGGGGCACGTGGAGGTGCGCATCTCCCTCGGAACGGAACTCCCGGCGGCACTTGCGGAAGCGGTCCCGGCGGCGCAGTATCTGACAGTCAGCGTAACGGACAACGGCATCGGAATGAGCGAAGAGGATGTCTCCCGCATTTTCGAACGTTACAAACGGCTGACCCACAGCGAACGAAGCACGGCCGGCACGGGAATCGGGCTCCACTACGTCAAACAGCTGCTACTGGTGCACAAGGGAAGCATCGCGGCGGAGGTGCGCCCCGAAGGCGGGATGCGTTTCACGTTTGCCATCCCCGTGGACGAATCGCTCTACGAGCTGACGGCCGAGCCGGCGACCCCGGCCGAATTCATCAACGGACTCGGCTCCGCCGCACCCATCGTCCCCGATTTTGCACCGGAACCGGACGGAGCGGAGGTCGGAACGCTCCCGAAAATCGTCATCGTCGAGGACAATTTGCAGCTGCTGTACTACTGCAAGATGATCTTCGCGCACCGCTTCCGCGTGCTGACGGCCGACAACGGCGCCGACGGGCTCACGCTGATCCACGACGAGATGCCGGACGTGGTGATCACCGATGTCCTGATGTCGCAGATGGACGGGTACGAACTCTGCCACCGCATCAAGCACGACCTGGCTCTGAGCCACATTCCGGTCGTCATTCTCACGGCCAAGATCTCCGACCAGGACAAAATCACGGGCTACCAGGAAGGGGCCGATGTCTATATGACCAAGCCGTTCAGTCCGGAGCTGTTGCAGACGGTCGTAGACAACCTCCTCACTTCGCGCAAACGGCTGCGCGACATGCTGCTTTCGCAGGCCCGCAGGCCGCAGGAGGCGGAACCGGAGAACGGGGAAATCCATCTGTCGGCCGCCGACAGGACCTTCATGGACAAGCTCTGCGGAATCATCGACGAGAACATTTCGGACAATTCGCTCAGCACCAACACCGTCTGTACGGCCATGTGCATGAGCCGCGCCAGCCTGTTCCGCAAGATCAAGTCGCTGACGGGCGTCTCCCTGAACCGCTTCATCCTGATCTACCGCCTGAACCGTGCGGCCGAGATGGTGCGCAGCCGCGAATACCGCTTCAACGAGATCGCCGACATGCTGGGATTCTCCACCCAATCGCACTTCTCCTACTGTTTCAAACAGCAATTCGGCATGTCGCCGAGGGAATACGCCTCCCGGTCGTAATTTCCGGCCCTGACATGCGCGTATTCGCGGTTTTACGAAACTTTTTAAGACTCCTTCGACAGAAAGTTCCGTCCGGGGCGAATAATTTTGCGATACGATAACAAATAAAAAACCTCCATGAAAAGATTTTTGAATTTCGCGGTGTTCGCCCTGATGTTCTGCTGGCATGCAGGCGCGCAGGAACCCCGGTCGCTCACCGGCACCGAGGCCGAAGGCTATCGCGGCATCTGGTTCACCATCGGGCAGGCCCGGTCGGGATTCGGCCCCAAATATTCGGGCGGCCTCGGCACCTATACGATGAAGCACATCCCGGTCGCCGTCTACGCGGCGGAGGCGGACAAGACCTTCTTCGTCTACGGCGGAACCCCGGCCGCCGACCGCAAATACCTGCTCTGCACGGTCGGCTGCTACGACCACAAGACGGGTATGCTGCGCCGCCCCGTCGTAGTCTGCGACAAGGGCGTGAACAACGTGCACGATCCGCACGACGACCCCACGATCCAGATCGACAAGGAGGGGTACGTCTGGATTTTCGTCGCCGGGCGCGGCAACACCCGCCCGGGCATCCGCTACCGCAGCCGGAAACCCTACGACATCTCCGCCTTCGACTACGTCAACGAGAGCATCATGGCCTATCCGCAGGTACATTACCACCCGGACGAAGGCTTCTTCCTCTTCTTCACGCGCTACGACGGCAAGCGGCGGCTCTTCTACCAGTCGAGCCCCGACGGCGTCGAGTGGACCGACTACCGATCCCTGGCCTCCATCATGGAGCCGGGCGAAACCAAGTCGGGACACTACCAGTTCTCGACGCTCTGCGGCAAAAAGCTGATGTGCTGCTTCAACCGCCACATCGACGGCAACTGCGACACGCGGACGAACATCTATTACATCCAGTCGGAGGACTGGGGCCGGACGTGGACGACGGCGGACGGACGCCGGGTCGCGCTCCCCGTCACGCGCCGGAACGACATCTCGCTGATCCGGGATTTCCAGTCCGAACGCCGCAACTGCTACATCAAGGACATCAACTTCGGTTCCGACGGCAACCCCGTGATCCTCTATCTGACCAGCGACAACTACCTGACCGGCCCGGCCGGCGGGGTCCGAAGCTGGCAGACGGCCCATTGGGACGGCCGGCAGTGGCACTTCCGGGACCTGACGACCTCGACGCACTGCTACGACAGCGGCAGCATCTGGATCGACGACGACGATGTCTGGACCGTCATCGCTCCGACCGATGCCGGCCCTCAATACTGGGGCACGGGCGGCGAGATGGTGATGTGGCGCAGCCGCGACAAGGGCCAGAGCTGGCAACGGGTGCGGGCGCTGACCCACGACAGCCCGCGCAACCACTCCTACGCCCGGCGTCCGGTCCACGCGCATCCGGATTTCTACGCCTTCTGGGCCGACGGAGACCCCGACAACATGAGCATCTCCCGGCTCTATTTCTGCAACGAGCGCGGCGATCTGTTCCGGATGCCCTACACGATGCAGTCCGAGTGGCAGAAACCCGAACCGATACCTGGCGGCAGACCCCGCGACTGACCGCAGACGATCAAACCGTAAACGATTAACTTACAACCCAAAAAAACAGACCATGTACAGAAGAATTTTTTCCCTGCTGATGCTTACCGCTCTCTTCGCCGGCATCCCCCACGTATCCACAGCCGGCCGGAAAGCCGACATAGAGATCGCCAACCGCGTGGCGCAATGGCAGATCGACAACTTCGGCAAATACATCTCCTCGAAATCCGGCACGCGCCGCGACCAGAACTGGGTCAACGGAACCCTCTACCGCGGCATGGTGGTCTGGGGCGAGACCTCGGGCTACAAACCTTGCGAGGATTTCGTCATGGAGATCGGCCGCCGCACCGGCTGGAGCATGGACACCCGTCCGTATCATGCCGACGACATCTGCGTGGGGCAGGCTTACCTGCTGCTCTACGAGAAATACCGGGACCCGGCGATGCTGGCACCCGTGAAGGAACGCGCCGATCTGGTGGTTGACCATCCGGCCAAAACGCAGCTCCACATCAAGGCCAAAGACGGGCAGAAGCGCTGGAGCTGGTGCGACGCGCTCTTCATGGCTCCCCCGGTCTACGCACAGCTGACCCGCATCACCGGCGACCCCAAGTACCTGAAATTCATGAATGCCGAATTTTACGCGACGACCAGCAAGCTCTACGATACGGAAGAGCGTCTCTTCTACCGCGATGCGAGCTTCATGGACATGCGCGAACCCAACGGCCGGAAAGTCTTCTGGAGCCGCGGCAACGGCTGGGTGTACGCCGGACTGGCGATCCTGCTGGAGACCGTTCCCGAGAGCGATCCGTCGTACGACTTCTACCGGCGTCTGTTCCTCGAAATGACCGATGCGCTCCTCGCCTGCCAGGACGAAAACGGCTCCTGGCGCCCCAGCCTGCTCGATCCGGAGGTCTATCCGACGCCCGAGAACAGCGGATCGGCATTCTTCACCTACGGCCTGGCATGGGGCGTCAACCACGGAATCCTGAAAGGGAAGGTCTACCGCAAGGCCGCCAAACGGTCGTGGAAAACGCTCTGCTCCTATGTCCGCGAAGATGGCCGCATGGAGTACGTGCAGCCCGTAGGCGCCCGGCCCCGCATCACCAAGCCGGATCAGACCGAAGGCTACGGCGTCGGCGCCTTCCTGCTGGCCGCTTCGGAGATCGTGAAGATGTGATCCTCCGCAGCGCCGCAGCGAAACCCATTCGGAATAACCAACCAAAACACCATAAGCCATGATTTCCCTGAAAACACGCATATCCCGATTGCTTCTGCTCGCAGCATGGGCCGCGGGCATGTCGATGAGTTCGTGCTCCTCCGACCCCGAGGTCGAGGCGGCCGATTCGGTGGAGGTCCGCAATCTTCAGGACGAGATCTGTTTCGCCTACGATTCCGAGGAGCCCCTGGCGTTCAGCATCGTCTCGAACAAGACCTGGTCCATCGCCAAAAGCAACCTCGACTGGCTCGAAGTGTCGCAGATGAACGGCGGCTCGAAATATCCGAGCACCGTGCTCCTCACCCCCTCGGTCAACGACGATCTGGAGCGCAGCGGCATACTGACCGTTTATGCCGGCGCCACCACCCGCCGGGTGACGATCGTGCAGGAGGCGTTCCCGATCGTTCCGGAAATTACGCTCCGTTCCGGGCTGCCGGACGACAAGACGCTGCGGTTCAGCTACACCGACGCAGCGCCCGTAACCTTCACGATTTACAGCAACATCGCGTGGCAGGCTTCGACATCGGGCCTCGACGGCTGGGCCGAAGTCGCACCGCTGGAGGGCGCACGCAAGCAGGAGACCGAGATCGTCGTAACCCCGACCCCGAACGAAGGCGACGAGCGCAGCGGTACGATCACGTTCACGGGCGAGGGGCTGGAAGAGCCGCTCGTGGTGAACGTCTCGCAGGAGGCCGTCGATCCGACGCCGCTGCTCATCGTCTCGGGGATCAAGGACGGGCAGGTCGCATTCGCCAACGCGCCGGAAGCCCCCTTCACCTTCTCCGTTCAGTGCAACCGCCGCTGGGAGATCACCGGCGAGAATCTCGACTGGCTCACCGTCGAGCCCTCTTCGGGACGCAGCAGCCTGATTCCCGTGGAGGTCGCCCTCACGGCCCGCGACAACGAGCTCTACGAACCGCTCGAAGGCCGGCTGACCCTGCATGTCTACGACGACGCGATCGAAGACGTGACGATCACCGTCACGCAGGACGCCAACAAACGGCTGCTGGCTCAGTGGACGATGGACGACACGGTGCCTTGGAAGACCTACAATCCGAACTTCGCCGCAGACGGACGCATGAAAGCCGACCTGCCGGAGGGTACCGGAGCCGTCGCGGCCTGGCAGCAGGTCAACGCGACGGTCGGAGGCAACAGCTATACGGCCTCCTTCAAGATCAGCAACGACGGAACGGCGTACAGCTTCAACAAGATCTGGAACGACGACCACCTGCTGATCTACGTGCCCGTCGAGAACATGGGTGCCGGCGCACAGATCAACATCCGCTACTCCGTGGCCATGAACGGCTCGAAGATGCCCCGTTTCTGGGTCGTCGAATGGTCTGCCGGCGACGGCGTGTGGACACCCACCAGCATCTCGTCGTTCCCGTGGCTGGGCACGAGCGGCCAGAACTCGAAGAACATGTACTTCGACGCGACCTATGCGATGCCCAACGAGACGGCGGCTTTCAGCAGCCCCTACCGCTACATAGACATCAGCGAGACGGCGACGATCCCCGTTGACATCGAGAACGGCGCACTGTGGTTCCGCATCCGCTGCTCCGATGCGACCCACACCAGCTACTCGTCGAAAACGGAGCGCACCGAGGCCGAAGGTCCCTACAACGGCTGGATCTTCCTGAGCGGATACGGCCGCAGCAACACGGTTCCGGCCGAGAACGCGATCTCGATCTGGCAAATAAAATAACATTCATTGCAGAACCGCCGGCAGTCCGCAAGAGGAGGCTGCCGGCAGGTTCTCGATTTCCTACAAACCTAAAATACAACCGAGCATGAAAAATTTATCCACCGCTGTATTGTCGGGCGGATTGCGATGTCTGTGTATTGTTCTTTGCATGCTGCTGCTGTTGCCCGCCTCGGCCCAGCCATCGGCGGATTCGGGACGGAAAATTCGGGTCAGCGGTCGGGTCGTCGATTCCAAAGGCTTCGTGATCGCCGGGGCGACCGTTCTGGTGAAGAACGGATCAGCAGGCACGGTGTCCGACGCGCAGGGGAATTTCCAACTGACGGTTCCCCAGGGTGCGACGCTGCAAGTCTCGTTCCTGGGTTACGAATCCCGGGAGATCAGCGCGATAGGGGGGGGGAAACCCCTGACCGTAACGCTTGTCGAACAGACTCAGCAGGTCGATGATGTCGTCGTCGTAGGCTACGGCGTCCAGAAGAAGGAGAGCGTCCTGGGCGCCATCTCCCAGGTCGGCACCGACGAACTGGTCAATTCGGGAACGGCCAACATCACGCAGGCCATCACCGGCAAACTTTCGGGCATCACGAGCATTCAGACGAGCGGCCAGCCCGGCAACAACGACGTGCAGCTCTACGTGCGCGGCGTATCGAGCTGGAACGGCTCGGACCCCCTCGTGCTGGTTGACGGCATCGAGCGCAGCTTCTCGGACCTCGATCCGAACGAGGTGGCCACGATCTCGGTGCTGAAAGACGCCTCGGCGACGGCCGTGTTCGGAGCGAAGGGCGCCAACGGCGTCATCATCGTCACCACGCGCTCCGGAAACACCGGCAAACCCAAGATGAACATCTCGCTCTCCTACGGTCTGGACTTCCCGACGAACATTCCCGACCACGTCAGCTCCGCGAAAACCGCCGAGCTGCTGAACGTGGCGCTGAAAAACACGCAGAGCTTCGGATCGCTGATTCCCCAATGGCAGATCGACGAATACGCCCGTCCGTCGTCGAAGATCAACACGATCCGCTACCCCGACACCGACTGGTTCGACCTGACCATGCGCACATGCGCCCAGACGATCACGGCCAACTACAACGTCTCGGGCGGTTCGCAGCGCGTCAAATACTTCCTCTCGCTGGGATATTCCCACGAAGGGTCGATCTTCAAGGATTTTTCGGAGTGGAGCAACGCCAATTTCCGCTACGACCGCATCAACTACCGTTCGAATCTCGATTTCGACGTGACGCGCAGCACGAAACTGTCGGTCAAGGTCGGCGGCGTGCTGGGCATCCGTCAGGCCCCCACGGGAGCTTCGGTCTCGGGGCTCTTCAACATGATGTATTCGGCCTCGCCGATGATGTTCCCGGCCTACTACCCCGCCTGGATGCTGGATATGGTCTCCGACCCGGACTACCCCGACGCCTCGGGAGAGCGGCTGGCCAGTTCGAAAGGCAGTTTCTACGGCAATGCCAAGACGACGCTCTCGACGGGCGACTACCAGCAGACGACGAGCAACAAACTCTACACGGACCTCGTTTTCGAGCAGAAACTCGACTTCATCACCAAGGGGCTCTCGCTGAAGGCCAACGTCTCGCTGAGCACCTACTATTCGCGCGTCTCCCAGGAGGCGAGCAGCGCGAACCCGATGTACTACATCGACTGGGACGCCTACGACTCGGGCGAGGGCAATCCGTGGGTGCTGTCCACGCAAAGCGACTACGTGTACGAGCGCGATCCGTACTCCGTCACGACGGGAGTCATGCAGGACAACTACTACACGACCTTCTACTGGGAGGCGGCGCTCAACTACAACCGCACCTTCGGCGACCACACCGTGACGGCGCTGGCGCTCTTCAACCAGCGCGAGAACGCCAAGGTCGTGGATTTCCCCTACCACTCGCAGGGCCTCGTGGCGCGCGCCACCTACGACTACAAGCACAAATACCTCTTCGAGTGCAACATCGGCTACACCGGCTCGGAGCAGTTCTCGCCGAAGAACCGCTACGGATTCTTCCCTTCGGTGGCCGTCGGCTGGGTGCCCTCGCAGGAGCGTTTCTGGAAGCAGGCGATGCCTTGGTGGTCTAAGATGAAGATCCGCTACTCCGACGGACTGGTCGGAAGCGACAGCGCGGCCGAACGCTGGCTCTACTACACGAGCTACGTCAGCGACAGCAGCGGCAACATCACCGAAGACAAGAGCGCCAACCTCGAAGCCCAATGGGAGGAGGCCCGCAAACGCGACCTGGGCATCGAGATGGGGTGGCTCGACAACCGGCTGACGCTCAACCTCGACCTCTTCGACGAGAAGCGCACGAACATGCTGGTGGAACCCAACGTCACGATGCTCGTCGGCACGCAGTACAAGGTCGTGAACCGGGGCAGCATGAAGAAGCACGGCATCGACATCGAACTGGGCTGGAACGACCGGACGAAATCGGGCTTCAACTACCACCTGACGGCCCTGCTGTCGCTCAACGAGAACCGCATCACCAACTACGAGGACGCACCCTACGCCCCCGACTATCAGAAAGTGGCCGGCAAAGCCTACATGGGGCAGACCGGCGGCATGAGCGTCGTGGATTCGGGGTACTATGAAAACGTCAACGACATCCACAACTACCCCGCCTACTCGGACAACTGGCTGTACGTCAATATCGGATCGTACAAATACCTGGACTATGCGGTCGATGGCTCCCTCAACTCGCAGGACCTGCACGCCATCGCCGGCAGCCAGTATCCGCCGGTCAGCTGCTCGTTCCGGGGCGGATTCGAATACAAGGGGCTCGAATTCAACATGCTGTGGACCGCCGACTTCGGCAAGTACGTCAACTACAACAACAGCTGGGAGATCGAGTTCACGAAGGGCGACTACCGCGCCTCCAAGTCGCAGCTCGACTACTGGAGCCCGACCAATCCCGATGCCAACCACGCCACGCTGGTCTTCGGCGGCTCGTCCGGCCACCCCATGTACTCGTGGGCCGGAACCACCGGCGCCGGCTCGACGATGATGCTCGAAGGCCGCACGTGGCGCAAGGCCGACTACATCAGTCTGAAAGAGGTCTATCTGGGCTACACGTTCCGCTCGAAACGGGTGCTGCAACGCGCCGGATTCCGCAACCTGAGCCTCTATCTGACAGGCACCAACCTGCTGACGCTCTCCGACCTGATCGAGGGCGACCCCAAGAGCACCACCTTCACCACGGGCTTCTACCCCATGATGACCAGCGTCAAACTGGGCGTAAAAATCGGATTCTAAGATTCTAACCAAGAAAAGAGCATGAAAAAAGCGATCATATCCATTCTTTCGACCCTCACGTTGAGCGTCTCGGGATGCAACTACCTGGACATCAACCCCGAGATGGGTCTCGACGAGGATCAGGTGTTCACCGTATGGGACAACTTCAAGTCCTACTACTACAATATCTACACGACACCGACGGGAATCCATTGTGCCTATCCGCTCTATCTCGACATGAACGCCCGCCGCTACACCTGGTATCAGTTCACCGATCTGAGCGACGCCGGCCGCCTGCTGCGCTGCCAGCAGATCAAGTCGGGGACGATGGGCGAGAACGCCGCGGAATTCACGACTTCGACGGCCGGACGGGCGATCTCCTATTCGATGTTCCGCATCATCCGCGTCTGCAACAAGTGCATCGAGAACATCGGCCGCGTGCAGAACGTCAAACAGGAGAACAAGGACGACCTGCTCGGACAAGCCTATTTCGTCCGCGCATACGCCCACTTCACGCTGTGCCGGATCTTCGGCGGCATGCCCTATCTCGACAAGGCGCTCGACGAGAACGACGAGTGGGACATGGCGCGGCTGACGGCCTGGGAGACCTATTCGCGGTGCGCCGAGGATTTCGACCGCGCCTACGAGTGCTTCGTCTCCGCCGGCAAGGTGCGCCGGGATGCCGCTCCCGGAACCGAAGGCCATCTGACGAGTTCCGACATGGCCTATCCCAACGGCGTGGCGGCCAAGGCGATGAAAGCCCGCGCACTGCTCTATGCGGCCAGCAAGCTGAACAACCTGCACGGCCAGAGCGACTGGGAGGATGCCGCCGAAGCCTGCGGCGAAGCCATCCGCATCGCCGAAGAGTACGGCTACGACCTGGTTCCGGGAAGCGAGTGGTCCAGCAATTTCTGGGGCGCCGCCTACACCAACGAACACATCTGGGCCTGGAACTACGGAAGCGGCAGCTACTACCAGACGGATGTCTGGTCGGCGGTCTTCGCCTATCCGCAGGCGAATTTCTCCAAATCCAGCGGAGAGTGCCCGACGCAGAACTGTGTCGATCTTTTCGAGACCGTCTGGGGCGACCCGCTGGAGACCGAGGCCGAGCGTCAGGAGGCGATCGCCCAGGGACACTACGACGAACAGGACCCCTACTCGAACCGCGACCCGCGTCTGGATCTGACGGTCGTCCACGACGGCAGCGTCGTGTCGATGTGTCCGACCGGGATCAACATCCACTACGACCCCTCGACGGGAACCTATCCGATGACAGTGATCAACAGCCAGTCGCGCCAGTTCGGAATCGCATGGGGCTCGATGGACAGCAAATCCACGGGATATTCGAATACGGGCTATTACATAAACAAGTGGTGGAACGGCGGTTACGGATCGGGCACCGCATCGAGGACCGAGCACACCGACCCGCTGATCCGCATGGCGGAGCTCTACCTCAACTACGCCGAAGCCGTGAACGAGGTATCCGGACCGCAGGGCACGGCCGGCGGCCTTTCGCTGACGGCGCTGGAGGCCGTGAACAAGGTGCGCAACCGGATAGGAATGCCCGACGTGCTCGACAAATTCACGGGCAGCGCCTCGCTGCTGCGCGAACGCATCCGCAACGAACGCTGCGTCGAACTGGCCTTCGAAGGCCACCACTACTACCACGACATCCGCCGCTGGATGATCGCCCCGCAAAAGATGACCGCGACCCTGACGGGCATGTACATCGAGAAAACCGATGTCTCGGAACAGTATCCGAAAGGCCGCATCTACACGCGCCGTGCGATTCCGCAGAACCGGCAGTCATCGTGGAAGGATGCCATGTACTACATCCCGTTCCCCACGGAGGAGGCCAACAAGATGAAGAACTTTGTCAACAACGAAATTTGGTAGAACCACATCATGAAGAACACCTGCATATACCTATGGGGCATCCTGACGGTATGCGTCATCGGAACAATTCAAGGCGCTCCGCATCCGGAAGAGGCGGAAAACCGCGTCGCCGCGATGTCCGATTCCGCGATTCGGACGGACTCCGCGATTCGCGCCCGGCGCGTCCTGCGTATCTATCAGACTTTGGACATGCCTTTCGCCCGCACGCTCGACAAGCGCAGTTCGACGAGCAGCACCGCGGCCTATTACGAAAACGATCTGGACAAATATCCGTCAAACGACCTGCGCAACGCCTTCACGGGCGTCGTGGACGGACTGACGGTCACCGAGCGGAGCGGCATGCCGGGGCTGCACTACGGAGAGGAGTCGCTCCGCGGGTCGATCACCAGCCGGGGATTCACGCCGACGTTCGTCGTTGACGGCATGCCGATATACCTCTCGCAGCTGCAACTCGATCCCGAGGAGATCGAATCCATGACGTTCGTCCGCGACATCGCCGACAAGGCCCTCTTCGGATCGCGCGCCAGCGGCGGCGTAATCAACATCACCACCCGCCGCGGACATCCCGGCGAACGGCGCATCCGCGTGGGGTTCGAAAGCGGCGTGAGCGTGGTGGACCGCAGTCCCGAATGGGTCAACGGCGTCGAATACGCGCAGTTGCAGAATCAGGCGCGCATCAACAGCGGATACGCGCCGCTCTACTCCAACGAAACGATCGAAGGGTTCACGCTCCGCGATGCGAACAGCCTCACGGCGCCGAACGCCGACTACCGCAGTCTGATGTTCAAGGACACGAAACCCTATTACAAGGCCAACATCTCGTTCGACGGCGGGTCGGAGCGGCTCGCATACAGCACCTACCTGGGGTATGCCGGCGAAGGGGACATCTTCAAGGTCGGGAGCACGGCCGACTTCAACCGGCTGACCGTCCGCACGCACCTCAACGCCGCCATCACGCGGGACCTGAAGATCGACTTCGGATTCGCCGGCGGTCTGAGCTTCCGCCGCTCCCCGCGCTACGGCAACAGCGGAGCGGCTTCCGCCGCGGAGTTCGACAATGCGTTCGTCGGGGCCGTGCGCACGCCCGCGGTGGAATTTCCGCTGATCGTCTCGCGCGACGAGACGACCGGAAACGTCGTCTACGGCGTCAGCCAGAACTACGGAACCAACCCCTACGCCGCACTCACCGAAAACGGCTTCTTCACGGAGAAAGGACGTTCGGGCACCGTTGCGACCACACTGACCTACGATCTGCACGCCCTGCTCAAGGGGCTGAAGTTCCAGTCCTATGCGGCGCTCGACCTCTTCAACATGACCCGCATCGGCAAGAATCCCGACTACACGGCGGTGATCTACGACCAATCGACCGGTTCGACCATCAAGACCCCGCACGAAGGGGCGCAGGTCTCCGGCAAGTCCATCATGGGCAAATGGACCCATCAGGGGCTCTTCCTGCACGAAAAGCTGAGCTACGACTACCGGAACGACGACCACCGGGTCGGCGCGGCGGCGGTCTTCTATCTGGAGACGGTCGAGCGCTCGGGAAACTCCTACCGCGAACGCCAGCTGGCGCTGATCGGCTCTCTGGACTATGCGTTCCGGGAGAAGTATCTCTTTCAGGCCGTCGTGAACTATGCCGGTTCGTCGATGTTCCGGCCGGGGAAACGCTTCGGGGTTTTCCCATCGTTCGGCGTGGGCTGGGTCATATCCGAAGAGGGATTCATGCAGGACGTGAAATGGATCGACTACCTCAAGGTGCGCGGTCAGGCGGGCGTGATCGGCTACGACACGTTCGGCTCGCAGGACCTCTACGAGGACTACTACGTGAAAAGCAAGGGAATCAATTTCGGGTCTTACACGACGAATTACCAATGGCTGGGCTCCTCGAACCGCTACCAGTCCTACATCAATACCATCTCGCGGCTGGGCAATCCCGACCTGACCTGGGAGAAACGCAAGGAGATAACCGCGGGCATCGACATGCTGCTGCTGCGGAAACGGCTCTCGCTGGAGGTCAACTACTTCAACACGAAGCGCGAGGGCATCATCACCAACATGAGTTCCGTACTGCCGAAACTCTACGGCATGGACGGCATCGGCACCTACGAGAATTACAACGACATCCGCTATCGGGGCTGGGAGGCCGCGCTCTACTGGTCCGACCGGATCGGCAAGGTGGAGTACACCGTAGGCGGCAGCATCTCGACGCTCAAGGGCAAATACCTGCGCTACTCCGAAAACGTGGTTTACGATTACCAGCGCGTCACAGGATCGGCGACGGGTTCCTACCGGGGCTATGTCTGCCTGGGCAAGTTCACCTCGCAGGAGGAGATCGACACCTCGCCCCGGCAGCTCTTCGACGACGAAGTGCAAGTCGGCGACCTGAAATACGCCGACCTGAACGATGACGGACTCATCGACAGCAACGACACGCGGGTGATCGGCAACACGACGCCCAAAGTGAACTACTCGGTGAGCATCAACCTGCGCTACCGGAATTTCGACCTGACGATCGTCGGAACGGGCCGCGCCGGATTCGACACGGCGCTGACCAACAGCTGGTATTGGAACGGCTGGGGAACCGACAACTATTCGACCTTCGTGCGCGACAACATCGGCGGCGACTATCCGCGCCTGGCCTACGTCAAGTCGAACAACAACTTCCAGAACTCCTCGTTCTGGCTGCGCGACGGCGGATACTTCAAGATTCAGAACGTCGAGCTGGGCTACAACCTCCGCTTCCGCAGCCAGTCGGTCTTCAAGGGGCTGCGCGTCTTCCTGCGCGGCGCCAACCTCTGCACCATCAGCGGAATCAAGGATGTCGATCCAGAAAACATCAACTCGGGAGTGACCGAGTATCCGCTCTACCGCACCTTCACGGCAGGGTTCAAACTCTCTTTCTAAATGTTTCCGATCATGAAAAATACAATTTGGGGGCTGACAGCCCTGCTGGCGCTGGCCGGATGCTCCGACTTCCTCGATCCGCTGCCCAACGGCCACTATACGGACGAAAATCTGAATGAATACCCCTCCATGATCCGCGGTTTCGTCGAAAAAAGCTACGACCTGCTGCCTACGGCCTACACGAAGGCGGAGTACCTCTATCTCGACGGTGCGACGGACGACCTGGTCATAACGGAGCGGAACCATGCGATGCGCAGCTTCGCCCTCGGCACCGGAACGCCCGCCAGCGACCCGTTCAAGACCTACTGGATACGCGACTACCAGGGCATCATGTATGTGAACAAGTTTCTGGACAACGATCTGGGCCTCACCACGCGCTATATGATCAACGAGGAGCAGAACAGGATGTTGCAGAAGAACCTGCAAGGCGACGCCTATGCCCTGCGGGCCTGGTGGCAGTACGACCTGCTGCGCAAATGGGGCGGCCGGGGCACCGACGGACGGCTGCTGGGATTCCCGATCGTCACCGAGGCCATAGATGTCTTCGACGCCGACGCCGGCTCGTTCGAACGCGCCACCTACGAGGAGTGCGTGAAGCAGATTCTCGACGACTGCGACCGGGCGCTCGAATACCTCCCGGAGGCCAACCGCGACTGGCTCACGACCAACACGAACCTCGAAGGGGCGATCCGCTGGCACCGTTTCGACCAGCTGTCCGTCAAAGCCTTGAAGGCGCTGGTCTACCTGCAATGGGCCTCTCCGGCGTTCAACCCCGACAACGACCTTTCGCGCTGGGAGAACGCGGCGAAATACGCCGCCGAAGTGATGGATTTCAAGCTCACGCAGGACGGAGCCCACGGATTCGATCCCGCAGCGGCATTCGCCTGGACCGATCCCAACAGCCCCGAAATCATCTGGTCGTCCGACTATTCGAAAGGCAGCACGCTGGAGAAGCTCTTCTACCCGGCCGGATTTCTCGGGACCGGAAGCCTGGGCCCCACCCAGGAGCTGGTCGATGCCTTCCCGGCGGCCAACGGCTATCCGATCGACCATCCCCTGTCGAATTACGATCCGCTCCGGCCCTATGCCGACCGGGATTCGCGCTTTTACAGCACCATATTCCATAACGGGGCGGATGTCTGCCGTGTCGGCAACGGCGAAGTGATGTACACCTTCGACACCTCGGTCGGCGGACGCGACGAGGCCGGAGGCATCAACAATTCGATGACCAACTACTACATCCGCAAGTACCTCTATCTGGGGTGGAACGGCAACGACGAGTCGATCCAGACCATGCCCAAGTCGATCTTCTTCATCCGCTGGGCTCAGATGTGCCTCACGTTCGCCGAGGCGGCCAACCGGGTGTCGGGCCCGACGACGGAACTCTACGGCTACACCCCCAAGCAGGCCCTCGCCTATCTGCGAAGCCGTCCCACCAACGACGGGATGCCGGGCGTCGGGGCGACGGCGGACCCCTATCTCGACGAATGCGCCGCCGCGGGCCCCGAGGAGTTCGAGAAGCTCGTGCGCAACGAACGCCGCATCGAACTCTGCTTCGAGGGGCAGCGTTTCTACGACCTGCGCCGCTGGGCGACGGACGCCACCGCACTGAACGGCTCGGTGAGCAAGCCGGTCATCTCCGCCGCGCAGATCAACCGCGTCGAGGTCGAAAAGCGCAGCTACCAATCATTATGGGTGCCCATCCCCTACACGGAGATGATCCGCATGGAAAAGATGGTGCAGAACGAAGGATGGTCCAACTGGGAATAAAAAACAACGCATTATGAAAAATAGAATTGCAGCGCTGCCGCTCTTGCTCGCACTCTTCTGCTCGGGCTGTTACGACGATTATGTCGAGGATTACGACCACAGCGGCGTCTATGTCGCCTATCAGTACGATCTGCGCTCGTTCATCGTGGGCGAGGAGATGTCGTTCGAGATCGGTTCGGTGCTCGGAGGCGTGATAGAGAACGAACGCGACCGTTCGGTCTACTACGTCCTCGACGACGATCTGGTCGATGGCGACCTCTCGCCTTACAGCGGAGCCGCATCGCCGTTCACGGCATGGCAGGCGATGAGCGGAGCCGTCACGGTCTCCGGCATCAGCCAGTCCTATGTCACCGAGGCCGTAAAAGCGAGCGGCATCGGCCGGCTGACGCCGCTGCCGCGGGAGTATTTTACGGTCAGCGACGACCGGAAGATCTCAATTCCGCGCGGCCGGCATACGGGCACGGTCACCGTAACGGCCGATCCGGAGGCTCTGCTCGCAGATCCGAACATGAGCCACGATCCGTACTACGCCATCGGATTCCGCCTCACGAGCGCCGATGCCGACACCGTGCTGATCGCCAAATCCTATCAGGTAGTCGCCGTGCGCTATGAAAACATGCTTTTCGGGCACTACTACCACGGCGGAAAGATGCACACGGTCAATGCGGCAGGACAGATAACGGCGACCAAGGTCTATCCGACGACGATCCCGAGTCAGGAGGGCACCCACGCCGTCTATACGCTGACCACGGTGGCTCCCGACGCCGTGGAGACGGACTACATCGGAAACGGCACCAAACAGGGATCGCTGCGGCTGACGCTCGACGGGGATAAAGTCACGGTCTCGTCGTCTTCGATCTCCGTCGAGGATCTGGGGTCCGGTTACAACCGGGCCCGCCTGCTCCAGGACCGCAAGATCTTCCTGCACTACCGCTATCCCAACGGGGACGGAACCTCGACGGAGGTGATCGACACGCTGACGTTCCGCAACCGCATGCACGACGGCGTGAACGAATGGCAGGACAGCGACCCCGCCCATTACGATTGACCGGCGGATCATGAAACGCTTTCTGACATACGCCGCTCTGCTCGCCTGTTCCGCCGTTCATGCCGGCACCGGGTCCCTGGACGCCCTCCGTGCGGCGTTCGTCCGGGCCTCGACGGCATCGTACGCCCCCGACAGGCAGCTCGCGGAACGCTTCATCGAGTGCTCGGACAGCGGCCGCGCCAACGACGTGCTGCTGTTGCAGCTCTACATGTCCGTACATCTTCCGGCGGAGGAGGTGCGGCGTCTGCTCGGCCTGATCGACGAGCAGGGGCGCTGGAGCGACATCGACTACGCGGACCGCACCCGCGGACGCTGGCAGCCGACGCTCCACCTGACGCGGCTCTACGCCTTGGCCAAACTCTGGGCGGACCCCGGTTCGGAGAGCTACCGCAGCCAGCGGCTGCGCGACGTGCTCCATGCCGGCATCGGCCTCTGGCTGCGGATCGACCCCCGGTGTCCCAACTGGTGGCACAACGAGATCGGCGTTCCGAAAAAGCTGACCGCCATTCTGTTGATGCTCGGCGACGAAGCGACCCCCGAAGAGATCGCAGGAGGACTGCGGATTCTGAAACGGTCGCAGTTCGGACGCACCGGCCAGAACAAGGTCTGGCTCGCGGGCAACAACCTCATGAAGGGGTTGCTGACCGACGACGGGGAGCTGGTGCAGCGGGCCCGCGACGCTATCGCCGAGGAGATCCGGCTCACCACGGGCGAAGGCATCCAGCCGGACTGGTCGTTCCACCAGCACGGCCCGCAAATTCAGTTCGGCAACTACGGACTGGCCTACGCCGAGAGCATCTCGTTTTGGTTCCGGGTGCTGGAGGGTTCGCCCTATGCCTTCCCGGCGGAGCAGTACGACATCGTGCGGAGGCTGCTGACCGACGGCATCTGCCGAAGCGTCTGGCAGGGCACGATGGACCCGAGCTTCTGCGGCCGTCAGGTCTTCATCGACGCCGGACGGGGCAAGGCGCTGTCGCTGGCCGTAACGGCCCGGAACATGGCGGCGACGGGGCGTCCCGGAAACCGGGAGTTCGCCCGCATTGCAAAGCGGAATCTCCGGCCGGGAGGCCGGGAGGCTGCGGGCAGCAGCTACTACTGGCGTTCGGACTGCGGCATCCACCGTTCGAAACGATGGTACGCCTCCGTGCGGATGCACTCCGAACGCACGGTCGGATTCGAGATGACCAACCGGGAGAACCTGTTGGCGAATTTCTCGGCCGACGGTGCGCTGCTGACCATGCAGCACGGGGCGGAATACGAGAATATTTTCGCCTGCTGGGACTGGCGGCGCGTCCCGGGAACCACGGCCTACGACGACGGTGCTCCGATCAAGTGCAGCGACGACGCCGACGAAAAGCGGAACCGCTCCCGGTGGGTCGGCGGTCTGGCCGCCGACGACCTGCTCTGCACGACGATGGAGCTGCGGCGCGACAGTCTCCGGGCCGTCAAATCGAACTTCCTGTTCGAAGAGATCGTCGTGGCGCTGGGCTCCGGCATCCGGAACGACGCGCCGCCGCGGGAGCTCTTCACGACGATGGAGCAGAACCGGCTGCGCGGCGAGGTCGTCGCGGGAACCTCCGGCGGCAGACTCAGCATTCCGGAGGAGCGACCGACCGGGCGCAGTTTCCGGCCGGGAGAGGTGCAGTGGATTCACCACGACGGGCGCGGCTATCTCCTGCTCGACGAACAGGAGGTGCGGCTCTCGACCGCCATGCAACACGGCAAATGGGACCCGATCGACCCCTTCTACCGCGACCGCGCGGACTCGGCCCGGATCTTCAAATGCTGGGTGGAGCACCGCTGCGACACGGCCGGCAGCTATGCCTATGCGATCCTGCCCTGCCGGAATGCGAAGCAGACGGCGCGCACGGCAGCCAAACGCCCGGTGGAGCTCCTGCGCAACGACGACGCCTGCCAGGCCGTGAAATACGGCCGCACGGTCTGCGCGGTGTTCCGCAGGCCCGGGAGCGTCGGGACCGGAGGGCTGACGCTTCGCGTCGATGCCCCCGCCGTCGTAGCGATCGACCTGCGCACGAAACGCATTGCGGCCTCCTCGCCGTGCGCGTCCGCGCTGAACGTATCGCTGTCGGACGGAAAAAGGCGGCGCACGGCCAGCCTCAGCCTTCCGGACGGCGACGCCATGCAGGGCGCGACCGTATGCGGACGATTGAAATAACAAAAAACCATAAAAATATTCCTATGCGAACCGATTTGTTTCTCTTTCTGACCCTTTCTCTGGCGGCAATCACCTCGTGCGACGAGGCATCCGGCGACAGATACGACCCGTCCACCTACAAAAACCCGGTCACGACACAGAAGATGCCGGACCCCACGGTCATCCGCGACGGCGACACGTTCTATCTTTATGCGACGGAGGCCGTCCGCAACGTGCCGATCATGAAATCGCGCGACCTGGTCAACTGGACGCTGTGCGGCACGGTCTTCTCCGAGGCCACGCGCCCCGACTTCACGGAGGGCGGCGAGATATGGGCCCCCGACATCAACTATGTCGGCGACCGCTATCTGCTCTACTATTCGCTCTCCTCGTGGGGCGGCATCGAGGACTGCGGCATCGGCGTCGCCGAGGCCGAGACGCCCGAAGGACCCTGGATCAACCACGGCAAGCTGTTCATCAGCAAGGAGATCGGCTGTCTGAACTCGATCGACCCGTTCTTCATCGAGGAGGACGGCGCGAAATACCTCTTCTGGGGGAGTTTCCGCGGCATCTGGGGCGCCCGGCTGTCGGACAACGGGCTCACGCTGGACACCTCGACCATTCAGCCGGTCGCCGGCACGGCTTTCGAGGCGACATACATCCACAAACGCGGAAACTACTACTACCTCTTCGCCTCGACCGGCAGGTGCTGTTCCGGGCTGAACAGCACCTATTCGGTCGTGGTGGGACGCTCCGAGAATCTCTTCGGCCCCTATGTGGACCGCAACGGCGAGGAGATGCTCTCGAACCATTACGAAACAGTCCTGAAGGGCAACGGAGCCTTCGCCGGACCGGGGCACAACGCCGAGATCGTAACCGACCGCGACGGCACGGACTGGCTCCTCTACCACGCCTACTGGGTCAACAGCCCGAGCAGCCGCACCCTGATGCTCGACCGGGTGAACTGGACCGACGGCTGGCCGCTGGTCAACGACGGCTATCCGTCGAATCAGGCCGCTTCGCCGCGCCTCTGATCCGGGATTCGGTCCCTGCTCTTCGGGCCGCCCGAAATATCCGTCGCGGCCCGAAGAGATTCGAAGCCCGAATAAACGCGCCGACGGCAAATCGCCCCGGGGATTCGCAGGTTCTCAAAACCGACGATCTCCGGGGCTTGTCGTATCCATAGAGGAGGCCATGCCGAAAGGAGGCGGAGAACCCGCCGCGCAGGCCGATCGGAGCCGTTCCGTACCGACCAACAGCGGCCATATGCGAGCAGGGTTGCAGCCTCGAAAGCTGCAACCCTGCTTGAAAACGGGCGGAACCTGCCGGGCAGGCCCGTTCGGAAATTCGGGGAATATGCGGCGACCGGCGCCGCAACCGTCGGATCAGACCAGACCGGAGAATCCCATGAACGCCATAGCCAGAATTCCGGCCGTGATCAGCGCGATGGGAATGCCCTTGAACGCCTTGGGAACGTCCTCGAAATCGAGACGCTCGCGGATGCCGGCGAAGAGCACCAGCGCCAGCGCGAAGCCCAGAGCCGTGGCCACCGAGTAGGTGACGCTCTGCAAGAGGTTGAACTCCTTCTGGATCATCAGGATCGCAACGCCCAGCACGGCGCAGTTGGTCGTGATGAGAGGCAGGAAGATACCCAGCGCCTGATAGAGCGACGGCGACATCTTTTTGAGCATGATCTCGACCATCTGCACGAGGGCCGCGATCACAAGGATGAAGACGATCGTCTGCATGTAAACGATGTCCAGCGGCACCAGCACGTAGGTCTGGATCAGCCACGCCACGACGGCCGCAATGGCCATCACGAAGGTTACGGCGGCTCCCATGCCCATCGAGGTCTCGACCTTGGACGACACGCCCAGGAAGGGGCAGATGCCGAGGAACTGCGCCAGCACGACGTTGTTGACGAAGATGGCGCCGATGATGATTGCAAAATAGGAAATCTCCATAACTATTTCTTGGCTAATTTGTTAAACAACACCATGAGGTATCCGAGCACCAGGAATGCACCGGGAGCCAGCACGAAGATCAGCGGCGTGTAGTCGGCGATTCCGAGGCTGACGCCGAAGATGGCCCCGCTGCCGAGAATCTCGCGCACGGCGCCGACGACCGTCAGCGACAGCGTGAATCCCAGACCGATGCCCACGCCGTCCAGCGCGGAGTCGAACGGCGAATTCTTCGAGGCGAACGCCTCGGCGCGTCCCAGGATGATGCAGTTCACCACGATCAGCGGGATGAAGACGCCCAGCGCATCGTACAGCGCCGGCACGAAAGCCTGCATCAGCATCTGGATGATGGTCACGAACGAGGCGATCACGACGATGAACGCCGGAATGCGGACCTTGTCGGGAATGATGTTCTTGATGAGCGAGATCACGAGGTTCGACATGATCAGCACGGCCATCGTCGCCAGCCCCATGCCCATGCCGTTCCCGGCCGAAGTGGTCGTTCCCAGCGTGGGGCACATGCCCAGCACCAGCACGAACGTCGGGTTGTTCTTGACGATACCGCTCAAAATAATCTGCAACTTATTCATTTTGACCTCCTTCCTGAGCCTCAGGCCCGTTGGTTCGTTCGGCGGCGGCCGCTGCCGTCGCTCCGGATGCCGCGTCCGCCGGGGCTTCGCCCGTCACGACGCTCTTATAAGCCATCCATGCACGGTTGATCGCATCGACATAGGCGCGCGAAGAGATGGTCGCGGCGGTCAGCGCATCGACATCGCCGCCGTCCTTCTTCACGGCCAGTTTGCCGTTCACGAGCTTCTTCTCCTCGAGTTTCTGTCCCTTGACGCTGGCGAGCAGGACGTTGCCCTCGTCGGCCATCTTGGTTCCCAGACCCGGGGTCTCGGTCTGCTCCAGCACGTTGACGTTCACCACCTCGCCCTCGGGCGTAAAGCCCACCATCAGGCGCACCACGCCGCCGAATCCCTGCTTGGTCATCGACTGCACGGCATATCCGCTCACGGCGCCCTCCTTGGTGGCCGTGTAGACCGTAATCGGCATTTCGTCGATCGTCAGCTCCTCGGCCTCCGTCGCATCGAACGCCGGGAGTACCTCCGTAAGCGCCGCTTTCGTCGCCGCCTCCTTGGCCGCAGCGATCGGCTCTTCGGTAATCATGTTGACGACGCCCACTCCCGCCGAAGCCGCGAGGGTGATGCCGAAGAGGACGGCCGTCATGTTCAAAAGTGTGCTTTTCATACTGCCACCTCCGTTATTTCACGCCGAAGCGCTTGGGTTTGACATACTTGTTGATCAGGGGCACGCAGGCGTTCATGATGAGGATGGCGAACGACATGCCCTCGGGATAGGCGCCCCACAGACGGATGCACATGGTGATCGCGCCGATTCCCACGGCGAAGATCACTCCGCCCCGCACGGTCATCGGCGACGTGGAGTAGTCCGTCGCCATGAAGACGGCTCCGAGGATCGCACCGCCGGCCAGCACGTGGAACAGCGGCAGCTGCCACAGCGCCGCACCCGACTCTCCGGAGCAGAGCGCCACGACGAAGGCGAACAGGGCCATCGTCACGAGCACCGTCACGGGAATCTGCCACGTGATGACGCGCCGCCACAGCAGGTAGACGAAGCCGCACAGCAGCGCCAGCGCGGCCACCTCGCCCATCGAACCGGGCATGTTGCCCAGCAGCAGCTCCTGCACGCCCAGCACATCGGCCGCAGCGCCGTGCTTCACGGCGGCCAGCGGCGTGGCGCCCGAAAGGGCGTCGAACGCGCCGTTCACCGGCATCGGGAAAGTGGTCATCTGCACCGGATAGGCGATCAGCAGGAACACGCGGCCCACCAACGCGGGATTGAAAGGATTCTTGCCGAGACCTCCGAAGGTCATCTTGGCGATGGCGATCGCCACGAACGCGCCTATCACGACGATCCACCAGGGAATCGACGCCGGGAGGTTGAAGGCCAGCAGCACGCCGGTCACCGCGGCCGACCAGTTGGTGACGGTCACCGCGCCGCGGACCAGGAATTTCTGAATCAGGTACTCGAACGCCACGCACGCCGCCACCGAAAGGGCCGTAACGCGCAGCACGTCGGCTCCGAACACCACGGTCGAGACGACCAGCGCAGGCATCAGCGCGATCACCACGTCGCGCATGATCCGTGCCGTTGACTGCGAGGTCTGGACATGCGGCGCAGGAGCTACAATGAGTTTGTTTGCCATAAGTTATACTATAATTTTACATTCTTCGTATTATCGGACCGTTCCTGCCATTCCCGAGGCATCGTCCCGCGGCTTGCAGCCGCGTTTACAAATCCTGCCCCACCCTAAACCCTCCCTCGGGAGGGACTTACGGCCGCAAGCGGCCGCCGGGCCGGAATCTTCGGAACGGAAATCCACCCTTATTTTTTCGGCGCTGCGGCAGCGCGTGCGCGGATAATTCCCATCACGGTCTGTTTTCCGAGACGTATCCAGTCCAGCAGCGGCAGGTACGAGGGGCACGTGGACTGGCAGCATCCGCACTCGATGCACGAGGTGATCATCTGCTGTTCCAGCACGTCCCATCCCTTCTTCTGCGTCATTTTCGAGAGGTAATAGGGTTCCAGACCCATCGGGCAGGCCGACACGCACTTGGCGCACTTGATGCACTGCGCGGCTTCGCGACGCACGGCCTCGCGGCCCGAGAGGACCGTGATTCCCGAACACCCCTTCGTGACGGGCGAGTCGAGGTTGACCATCGCACGACCCATCATCGGACCGCCGTTGATCACCTTCGCAGGCTCGTCGGGAACACCCCCGGCGGCCTCCAACAATGCCGAAACCGGCGTACCCATGCGGGTCAGCAGGTTCTTGGGCTCTTTCAGACGTTTGCCCGTGACGGTCACCACGCGCTCGATCAGCGGCATCGACTTCTGCACGGCACGGTAGACGGCCACGGTCGTCGAAGCATTGCACACCACGGCGCCCACGTCGATGGGCAGCGCGGGCGGGGGCGGCACCTGGCGGCCCGTGACGGCCGCGATGAGCTGTTTCTCGCCGCCCTGCGGGTACATCACTTTCAGGGGCACCACCTCGATACCCTTGTATCCCTCCGCGATGCGTTTCAGATGCGCGATGGCGTCGGGTTTGTTGTTCTCGATGCCGATATAGGCTTTCTCCACGCCCACGGCCTTCATCAGGATCGTCACGCCGACCACCAGCTCCTCGCCGTGCTCCAGCATCGTGCGATGGTCCGAAGTGAGGTACGGCTCGCACTCCACGCCGTTGATGATGACGCACTCGGCCTTCTTGCCGGGAGGCACCGAGAGCTTCACGTGCGTAGGGAACGTCGCGCCGCCCATGCCGACGATACCGGCGTCCTTGATCTTGGCGACGATCTCCTGCGCCGAGAGGGGGCAGACCTTCACCAGCGTCTCCGAGCGGTCGATGCCCTCGGCCCACTCGTCGCCCTCGCGCTTGATCGTGATCATCATCTGGCGCAGGCCCTGGCCGTTGGGAACCATATCCACGGCCGTGACCGTTCCCGACACCGGGGAGTGAATGTTCGCCGACATGAAGCTGCCGGCTTCGGCGATGAGCTGTCCCGTCAGCACCTTGTCGCCCTTGGCGACCTTGGCCACGGCGGGAGCCCCGATGTGCTGCGCGAGGGGAATCGTCACCACCTCGGGCAGCGGCAGAACCTCGATCGGTTTGGCGCAGCTCAGCTTATTTTCCGACGGATGGACTCCGCCCATTGGAAATGTCTTCATATATTATTTGGTTCGTTTTTACGTTTCTAAAACCGAATTTGTTTTCGTTCCGCTTTTCCGGACCGGAGGGTTCCACCATTCGCCGCCAAGGCGGCGTCTTTATTCCGACCCTCCCCTAAATCCCCTCCTCGGAGGGGACTCGTCCACCTGCGGCGGAAAATCACGACTCCGACGGAACTTTCGTATCAGGCGCAGCCTCGGCCTTCGGGGCCGCGGGAGCCGCAGGTTTCTCCGCCGCAGGGGCCGTTTCAGCCTTGGGAGCCACAGGGGCAGCCGGAGCCGCCGGGGCGGCCTTCGGGGCCTTGGGCAGCGGGTCCATGCCGACCAGCCGGATGGCGCCCGTGGGGCACTCGTTCACGCACTTGCGGCACAGCTTGCACTTCTGCGGGTCAATGTAGGCGAGGTTGTTCTCCACGGTGATGGCGTCGAAAGCGCATACCTTCACGCACTTGCCGCAGCCGATACACCCGGCCTTGCAGGCTTTCATCACCACGGCGCCCTTGTCTTTCGAGACGCACGACACGTAAACCGCGCGGTTCTTGGGCCACTTCTTGCGCAGTTCGATGATCATTTTCGGACATGCCTTCACGCAGGCGCCGCAGGCCGTACACTTGTCGGGATCGACCTCCGGAAGCCCCGTCGCAGGATTGATGTGAATGGCGTCGAAGGCGCAGACCGCGACGCAATCGCCGAATCCGAGGCAGCCGAACGCACAGCCCGTCTCGCCCACATAGAGCGACGAAGCCACGGCGCACGACTTGGCCCCGTCGAAATCGTTCGTCCGGGGACGCTTCTCGCACGTACCGCCGCAGCGGACGGTCGCCACTTCGGGCTGCTTCTCGGCAGCGGCCTTTCCGAGGTACGCAGCCACGGCCTTCATGCAGTCGCCGCCGCCCACGGGGCAGAACAGCGACGAAATGTCATCCTGCTTGACCAGCGCATCGGCCATACCCCGGCAGCCTGCGAATCCGCAGCCGCCGCAGTTGGCGCCGGGGAGCATCTTCTCCACCTCGTCGATGCGCGGGTCCTCCTCGACCCGGAACTTCTGGGCCACGAAATAGAGGATCACCGCCGAGAGCACGCCCAGCGCGCACAGCGTCAGGATCGTGTAAAGTAATACTTCCATCAGATTTTAGTTATTGTAAATTGAATTGTGTGTTCGATTTTCGCGCGGAAGAGCCACAGCACGAAATAATAGACGCCCACGCCGGCGATCGCCGCGAGGGCGCCTGCGCCTTCACTCCACCCCATGCCGGCGATGGCCGCCACGAGCACCGCCATGAGCACCGCCAGGGCGCCGACGTATGCCAGCACGACGGCCCGCATGCCTGCGCTTCGGCGCACGCCGACCGACACGGCGTCGCCCGCCGCGAACGACGCGGCCTCCGGGGTCGCCACGACGACGACCTTCTCCTGAGCCTCGGCCAATCCGCACGCCTGACGGGCCTTGCAGCTTCCGCAGGCGCTCCGGGAGGTGATACGCACATGGACCGCGCCGCGCTCCGTACATTCCACCACGCCGCTGTGTTCGATCAGTTCCGCCACGCCGCTAATCTCCGTATTTATTGGTCAGGGGCATCAGCCGCTCGTGACCGAAGGTGCACGACGACAACCGCAGCACGGGCGGGAACTGGTAGCGTTTCTTCTCGTTGTGCATGATCATCGCGTGGATCTTCTCCACGACTTCCGAATCGAATCCCGCGTTGACGATCTCCTCGCGGTGCTGTCCCTCCTCGATCATGCGCGTCAGAATGGCGTCCACCACCTCGTAGGGCGGCAGGATGTCGCTGTCCTTCTGCCCCGGATGGAGTTCCGAGGAGGGTTCTTTCGTCAGGATGCTTTCGGGAATCGGGTTGCCCTGCGTACGGTTGATGTAGCGGGCCACGTCGTACATTTCGCTCTTGTAGAGGTCGCCCGTGGGGCTGAACGCCCCCGCCGTGTCGCCGTACAGGGTGCAGAGTCCCAGCGCGTTCTCGCTCTTGTTCGAGGAGTTCAGCAGGATGTAGTCCGTCTTGTTCTGCAAGGCCATCAGCAGCACCGTGCGGATGCGGGTCTGGATATTCTCCTCCGTGGCGTCGAACTCCGTGCCGCCGATGACGGGTTTCAGGGTGTTCACCACGCTGGTATAGATTTCGGAAATGGGAATGACGTTGTATTCGATGCCGAGGTTGCGGGCCAGCTCCTTGGCGTCCTCCACCGACTCGAAGGAAGAGAACGGCGAGGGCATCAGCAGCGCCCGGACATTCTCCGCGCCCAGCGCATCGGCGGCGATGCAGGCCACCACGGCCGAGTCGATACCGCCCGAGAGGCCGATCGAAGCCTTTTTGTAGCCGTTCTTGCGGAAGAAATCGCGCAGTCCGCAGCGGGCCGCCTCGTAAACCAGCCGCGTGCGGTCGTTGTAGGTCGAGGGGAGAGCGATCGGCTCCGCAGCGGCCTCGGTGTCGAAGATCTGGAAATCCTCCTCGAAATTCTTCATCATCAGCACCACTTCGCCGCGGCCGTTCATCGCCCCCGACGTGCCGTCGTACACGATGTCGGTCGAACCGCCCACCTGGTTGACCAGCACGAGGTTCTTGCCCTCGACGAACGCCAGATGGCGCATCATTTCATACCGGTAGGTCATGGTTCCCTTGCCGTACTTGCGGGCGTTGATCGAGATGACGGTCTCGACCGACTGGTCGAAATCGTGCTCGCGGCTCAGGTCGTCGCCCACGATGATGGCGCACTTGTGGCCCTTGATGGTGGCGTATTCGAAGCCCTTCGAGGGGGTCAGGAAGCCCATCTCGCGGCGTGCCGTGATGTATTTCTTGCCGACGTAGCGCAGCACCTTGCGGTCCTGGATCAGCGCCGCGGCGCTGATCGTGCCGTTGTTCGTGAGGATCGGCAATCCCACGATGGCGGCGATGCCGTCGCAGCACGAGGCGATCTCGACCAATGCGTCCTCGCACAATTCGAGGAAGGTCGTTTTCCGCAGCAGGTCGAAGGCAGGGGTTCCGCTCACGGCCTGTTCGGCGAAGATCACCAGGTCGGCGCGCTGTGCTTTCGCTTTGTTGATCGAGTCGATGATCTTCGATGCGTTGCCGTCCACATCTCCGATCGTGTAATTCAACTGGGCAATAGCTATTTTCATGGCGATAGTTTAAGTCGGGGCATTACAACTCCGCAAAGTTAAGGATTATTTGCAAAAGTCGGAAGAAATTTCAATGTTAATAAATTAACATTCTTCCATTTACAAAAATTCTTAAAAACGAACGAAAGGCTCCCGGAAAACCGGAAGCCTTTCGCCGTCGCTGCAATCCCTATTCCTGCGATTCTTCGGGATCGGCCACCAGAATACGGCCGCAGTACTCGCAGATAATGATCTTCTTACCCTGGCGGATGTCCACCTGACGCTGGGGCGGGATGCGGTTGAAACACCCTCCGCAGGCATCGCGCTTCACGGTCACCACGGCCAGTCCGTTGCGGACGTTGCGGCGGATGCGCTCGTAGGCGGCGAGCAGCCGCTCGTCGATCTTCTCCTTGACGCCGTCGGCCTGCACGGAATACTCCGCCACCAGCGGCGCGGTTTCCGCCTCGATGCCCTCCAGCTCGGCCTTCTTGGCCCCGAGGTCCGCGGTGCGCTCCTTCGAGAGCGCCTCGGCCTCCTCCAGCTGGGCTTTCTTGACCTTCACACCGGCAGCATACTCTTTCAGACGCTTTTCGGCCAGCTCGATTTCGAGTTCCTGATACTCGATCTCCTTGGTGATGGCGTCGAACTCGCGGTTGTTGCGCACGTTGTTCTGCTGCTCCTTGTAGTTGCCGATCATGATCTTGGCTTGGTCCACCTCGCGCTTGCGCTGCTTGGAGAGCGTGTTGAGCTCCTCGATCTCCGCGTTGATGTGCTCGATGCGGGTCTTCATCCCGGCCATCTCGTCTTCGAGATCCTGAACTTCAAGAGGCAGTTCACCTTTCACCTTGTTGATCTCGTCGATCTTGCTGTCGATCTTTTGCAGCTCGTAGAGCGCCAGGATCTTCTCCTGCATCGAATAATCAACCTCGGCCGTCTTCTTTTGTGTTGCCATATAATGTACTGTATAGTTTAGACTTGCACCAGATAATTCACCGGATTGCGAGAGTGTTCACTCTTGCGAACCGCAAAGGTACATAAATTTTTCGATAAAATATCAAATAATAGCTCAATTACGCAATATTCGCTCTCAAAATGGCCTATATCCGCTACCGTGAGGGCCTTATCGGGTGTCATGAAGTCGTTGTACTTCAAGTCCGCGGTGATGTAGATTCCGGCTCCGGCGCGGCGTGCGTCGCCGATCAGCGAGGCACCGGCACCGGTGCAGACCGCCACGCGGCGCACCTCGGGAGTCGCCACGTCGCTGTGTCTGATCACCTTCACTCCGAGCTTCCGCCGGACGAACCGCATGAACTCCACGGTATCGACGGCTTCGGGCAGATCACCCACCACGCCGAATCCCACGCCTCCGCCGGCTTCCGCGGGTTGCAGCACTTCGAGGTTCCCGACGCCTAGCATCCCGGCCAGCCGCCAGCTCATCCCTCCGGGGGCGCTGTCGAGGTTGGTGTGGCAGGCATAGAGGGCGATCCGGCTACGGATGGCCCGCTCGACGCACCGCTGCACGGGGTCCGCGGAGTTGAAACGCTTGAGCGCATGGAAGACGATCGGATGGTGCGTCAGCACGATGTCGCACCCCTCGGCTTCGGCCTCGTCCAGCACCTCCTCCGTGACATCCACGGCCAGCAGGGCTTTGTGGACCTCGTCGTCGGGACGCCCGACGATAAGTCCGGCATTGTCATACGATTCCTGCCAGCCCAGCGGGGCGAAGCGTTCGATGACTTCGGTTATCTGACTGATCTTCATAGAATTTCCCTTAAAACAACGATTGTTCGTAGAATGCGAACAGCTCCTTGTGCTCGACCTCCTCCTTCTTGCGGCGGGGCTTGCGGACGGTGCGTTTGGCAGCGGCCTGTCCGTCATCGGAAAGCTCCCCGCCCGTCGATTCGTCGATCTTCACCACAGCCTTGGCACGGCGGCGCACGGGAGCGGCCTCCGGCGTCCCGTCCTCAGCGGCGGCGTCCGTATCGGCCACGATCTCCCCCTCCCCGGCTTTCAGGTCCTCGCGGACCTCGACCAGCAGGGCGCGGATGCGTTGCAGACGTTCCATCAGTTCGGCGTCGCGGTCCACGCCGCTCCCGGCAGGTCCCTTGCGGAGCGCCTTGCGGGCCCCTTCGAGCGTCATGCCGCGCTCCTTGACCAGATGGTAGATCAGCTTCAGATTCTCAACGTCCTGCGGCGAGAAGAGGCGGTTGCCTTTCTTATTGCGCTTGGGGCGGAGGATGCTGAACTGCGACTCCCAGTGGCGGATGAGCGACGTATTGACATCGAACATCTCGGCCACCTCGCCCATCGAATAATAAAGTTTTTCGGCCATATCTATTGTTTTATGATTCGCAACGAATTGGGATACATGTTGTTCACCCGGGCGCCGATCCGCTTGGCGAATCCCAGCGCACGCCCCCGCGCGCAGACGAGATTCACCCCTTCGGCCAGCCCTGCGGCAGCGATCTCCTGCTTGCGCAGGTAGCGCAGCGCCTCCGCTTCGTCCAGCTCCGCGACGGGCACCGCCCCGCGGTTCAGCCCGTCGAAGAGAGCCAGCGCGGGATCGGGTTTCAGCGTCCCTTTGAAGACCTGCCCCAACGCCACGCCCGAACAGATGACGGGCAGCGCCTCGGACAACGCCCGCACGGCGTCGGCCTGCGCCGCATACCACGCATAGAACGTGTCGGCGACCTGCGCGAAACACATCCGGTCCGGCTCCCGAACCCAGCGGGCCAGTTCGGCGGAGGTCTTCCTATCCGCCGCCGCAAATACCGTGCGCCGCGCCTTCGGCGTGCGTGCACGCCCCCCGGCGTCGAACGACTTGCGGGCCACGGCGGCGAAGAATCCCTCGCCGCAGGCCCTGTGGGGATAGAACCGGAACGTCCGGAACGCCCCGACACGCCCGCAGACGATGCCCCACGCATCCTCCACGGCGATTTCATCCGATTCGGCGACCTCGTCGCCGGCCCATGCGAGCATCCGCTCCAACGCCCCCTCGTCCTCGTCGCGGTTGAACGTGCAGGTGCTGTAAACGAGCGTTCCGCCCGGCTTCAGAGCCCGCCACGCCTCGCGCAGGATGCCGTCCTGACGCGCCGCGCAGAGTTTCACACTCCCCTCGCTCCATTCGCCGCGGGCCTCGCAGTCCTTGCGGAACATCCCCTCGCCGGAGCAGGGGGCGTCCACGGCCACGATGTCGAACCACGCCTCGAAGTCGCCCAGCATACGCGGTTCGCAGGTCGTGACGGCCACGTTGCCCGTGCCCCACTTGCGCACGTTGTCCGCAAGCACGGCGGCGCGGCGGCGGTCGATCTCGTTGGCGACGACCAGTCCGCCGGGCCCGGCCAGCGAGGCGTAGAGCGTCGTCTTGCCGCCCGGAGCCGCACACAGGTCGAGGATGCGGGCCCCCTCGGTCCGCACGCCCTCCAACAGGTATCCCACGAACTGCGACGAAGCCTCCTGCACGTAGTAGGCCCCGGCGTGGAAATCGGGGTCGAGCGTGAAGGACGGACGCACGGCGAGGTAACGCCCGTCGCGGCACCACGGCACCTGTCCGGCAATCTCCAGGGCCGGCAGCGCACCGGGAGCCGCTTTCACGGGATTGATCCGCACCGACACCGGCGGCACCCCGTCAAGCGCGGCGCAGAGGGCGCGTCCCTCCGCCTCACCCAGGTCGCACAGAACCCGTTCGACGAATTTCGCAGGCAGCGTCATCCTCAGCGTTTTCGGGCCTTGATCGCATCGAGCCGCGCGCAGATCTTCTCCAGCACGTCCGGATTCGACACGAAATCCTCATGATCCTTATCCACGACGAGCACCTCGCCCCCGTAAATGTGGTCGATCCAATGGTTGTACTTGTCGTTCAGGCGTTTGAGATACAGCTCGTCGATATTCATCTCATACTCCCGGCCGCGCTTGCGGATCTGCGAGATGAGCGTCGGAACGCTCGCCTTGAGGTAGATCAGCAGGTCGGGCTTGGGGATGAGCGTCGTCACCAGCCGGAAAATCTTCATGTAGGTCTCGATGTCGCGCGTGGCCATCAGCCCCATTTCATGCAGGTTGTCGGCGAAGATGTGCGCATCCTCGTAGATCGTGCGGTCCTGGAAGATCACCCCCGAACGGCAGTCGGCCAGCATGTCCATCGTCTGCTGGATGCGGCTCCCGAGGAACGAGATCTGGAGATTGAACGCCCAGCGGTTCATGTCCTCGTAGAAATCGCCGATGTAGGGGTTGTCGCACTCTTCGAGATAACACTTGGCGTCGTAGCGCTTCGTGAGAATCTGGGTCAGCGTGGTTTTCCCGCTCCCGATGTTTCCGGCTATGGCTATGTACATAGTAGTATAGGTATTTGTTTATCTCTCCGTTCCCGCCGGCTCCGCCCGGAAAGCCGCCAGGTCGTCGGCCACACGGCGGTCGTTCACGAGCCGCGGCACCTTGTTCTTGCCCCGCGCACGCATCCACGCGAGAAACGTCCCGCGCTCCGCCACCGTCAGACGCTGGCGTTCGAGCGTGGTCCGGCGCTTGGCGTCGTAGTCCGAATTGACGGCCCGCAGCTCCTCGTCCAGCACCCCGGCGAAACGTTCGAGGCTGTCGGGCTCGCGTTCGAACTCCACGATCCACTCGTGGGCTCCGCGTTCGCGCAGCGACATGTAGCACGGCGCGACGCTGTATTCGCTCACCGCGGCCCCGGTCCTGCGGCAGGCCGCCAGCAGGGCGCGCTCGGCGTTATCGACGATCAGCTCCTCGCCGAAAACGTTGATATACTGCCGCGTGCGGCCCGCGAAACGGATGCGGTAGGGATTCGTCGAGGTGAACTCCACCGTATCGCCGATCTCGTAGCGCCACAGTCCGTTGTTCGACGTGATGAGCACGGCGTAGACCTTCCCGCACTCCACGCCCTCCAGCGGCACGATCTGCGTCCCGCTGCGGAACTCGAAGAAGGTGCCGTAGTCGAGCATCAGCAGCATGTCGCTGCGCGCAGGATCGTCGGCCATAGCGAAAAAGCCCTCCGAGGCGTTGTAGGTCTCCATGTATTTCATCCGCTCCGAGGGGATCAGCTCCTCGAACGACGCCCGGTAGGGCGCGAACTCCACGCCCCCGTGGGCGAACATCTCCAGATCGGGCCACACCTCCAGCAGATTCCGTTTGCCGGTGTATTCCAGCACGCGGCGCATCATCGCCAGATTCCACGACGGCACGCCCGCAAAGGCCGTGATCCGTTCGCCGACGCATTCGCGGCAGATCGCCTCGACTTTCTCGTCGAAATCCGGAATGATCGCCGTCTCGGTCCGCGGAGCCCGGAACCAGCCGCTCCAAAACGTCGTCTCGTGGATCAGCAGCGCCGAAAGGTCCCCCACCAGGTTGCGCCCCTCGCGGCTGCACGAGCCGCCCAGCGTCAGGGTCTTGCCCTCGAAAACCCGCGACTTCGGATAGTTGGCCGAAAAGACCGTCGCCACGTCGCGCATGCCCAGCGTATGATTCCACCACAACGACTCCATCGTCACGGGGATATATTTGCTCCGGTCCGAGGTGGTGCCCGACGAACGGGCGAACAGCGACACCCGGCCCGGGTAGGCGACGCTCCGCACCCCCTCCATCATCCGTTCGACGTAGGGTTTGAAGGTCTCGTAGTCGAAGGTCTCGACCTGCGACTGGAACTGCTCCACCGAGCGGATATGCCGCAGGTCGTAGCGGTCGCCGAACTCCGTCAGCCGCCCCCGGCGCAACAGCCGGCGGAACATCCGTTCCTGCGTTTCGACGGGCCGGCGGCGGAACCGGTCGATCGACCGTTCGCGCTGCGAAAACCACGCCCTGAGAATTACACTGCGGAAAGACATTTCGCTACGCAATTAAAAATGAAAAATGAAAAATTAAGAATTGAAAATTTGCCTGCGACTGCATTGGCCATTTTTAATTCTTAATTTCTAATTAAAGTAATATCCCACTTTCCCCACGGCACCCGGCATGGCGAAGACCACCACCCGGTCGTAGGGGTTTATTTCCATGTTGTCCACCGCGATGAAGACCTTGTCGCCGCGGACGATGCCGCCGATGATCGTATCCTCGGGCAGCCCGAGGTCCTTGATCCGGGACTTCGTGGCCGGGGAGTTGGGCTTCACGATGAACTCCAGCACTTCGGCGTCGCTGCCCGTCAGGCACTTGATGGCCTGCACGTCGGTTGACATCGTGAAGCGGAAGATGTTCGACGCCGTCACCAGCTTCTTGTTGATGATCGTGTCGATGCCGATCGACTCGGCGAGGTTGATGTAGTTCATGTTCTCGACCTCCGCGATGACCTTCTTGACCCCCATGCGCTTGGCGAGCATCGCCGCCAGGATGTTGGTCTCGCTGCGGCCCGTGACGGCCACGAAGGCGTCCATATTGGCGAGCCCCTCCTCCATCATGGCCTCCGTATTGCGCCCGTCCTCGTTGATAATCAGCGTCTTGTCGAGCATCTCAGCCAGCCGGTAGGCTTTGTCGGCATTGTAGTCCACCAATTTGATGTTCACCTCGTCCTGCAACTCCGTGGCGATGCGGATGCCGATGCGCGAACCGCCGAGAATCATCATGTTCTTGATCTCAATGTTGGACTTTCCCGAGAACTCCATCACCTCCCGAACGGCGTCCTGCCGGGCGATGACATAGACCGTGTCGCCCTCCATGAACTGCTCGCCCTCGCGGGGGATGATCGTCTGTCCGCCGCGCGTGATGGCCACCGTACGGTAACTCAGCGGCGTTTCGTCGGCGAAGCCCGTGAGCACCTGCCCCACCAGCGGCGAGGCCGGTTCGAGGCGGAAGACCACCAACGAGAGCTTGCCGCTCGAAAAATCGACGTATTCCGTGGTCGAAGTGTGTCCCAGCAGGTTGATGACCTCGCGGGCCGCGACCTTCTCGGGATAGAACAGGTAGTCGATGCCCATGTCGATGAACATCTCCTTGTTGTTGGGTTCGAGGTATTCGTTGTTGTCGATGCGGGCGATGGATTTCTTGGCCCCGAGCTTCTTGGCCAGCATCGCCGCCACGACGTTGGCGTTCTCCTCGTGGTTGACGGCGATGAACAGGTCGCATTTGCGCACCGAAGCCTTGCGCAGCACGGCGAAGATCGTCGAATCGCCCTCGACCGTAATCACGTCGGCCAGGCTGCTCACTTCGGAAAGCAGCTTCTGATCGCCGTCGATGACGGTGATGTCGTGGCCGTTTCCGCTGAGCATCCGCGCCAGATGGCTGCCCATCTCGCCCGCACCCGCTATCACGATTTTCATAGATACAACATTATTGGGTTGCGCTCCATACGCCCGGTCCCGAACGTACGGGCAACATTTTTGCAATTTATCTTACAAATGTATACATTTGTCCCGGAAACCCCAAATTTCGGGCACTAAAAAACTGAATCCCATGCCGACCTGGTTAATCGTCATACTGTGTGCCGTCGCGGCCGTCGGGCTGTTCGTCGTCGGCATGTCGCTGACCCTGATGATCAAGGGCCACCACATCGACTCCGAAATATCGACCAACAAGAACATGCAGCGGCTGGGCATCAAATGCGCCGTGCACGAAACCCGCGAGGCGGACGGCAGCGCCGACTGCGCCGACGGGCATCCCGCGGGCTGTTCGGGCAACTGCGGGGCGTGCGACATCGAGTCCCACGAGGCGGGAAAATAGCGCCTCGCGCGGAAACAGGAGAGGAGCCCCGCCCGGGCTCCTCGTTTTTCACAGCTTGCAGAATTTCGACCGGCAGACGAACCACGGGTTGCGGAGGTCCGGTTCGTTGTAGAGCAGCTCCCCGCCGCCGGGCAGCGTGCGCGTGCTTCCGCCGGCTTCGGCGAGAATCAGCTCCCCGGCCGCGGTGTCCCATTCGTAGGTGTGCGTCGTGCGGACGTAATAATCGACCCGTCCCTCGGCCAGCAGACAGAATTTGTAGGAACTCCCCTGCTCCACGATCTCCAGATCGGGGTGCGTTTTGCGCAGGCGTGCGATGTGCTCGTGGGTCTCGGGGGTCTGGTGCGACCGCGACACGGCCACGACCGGATGTCCGTGGTTCATCTCGGATGCGAGCGGCAGAGGCGTCCAGTCCTGCACGATCTCGTCGTAGGTGAAGGCCGCCGCCGCGTCGGGCGCGATGTGTTCTTTGAGGAAGGCGCCCCCGCCGCGCCCCGCGACATACATCTTTTCGAAATAGGGAACATAGATGACCGCCCCCATGCAGACGTTGTTCTCCATCAGGGCGATGTTCACCGTGAATTCGTTGTTGCCCTTGATGAATTCGACCGTGCCGTCCAGCGGATCGACCAGCCAGTAAAGCTCCCAGTTGCGGCGCTCCTCGTAGCGCATCTCCCGGCCCTCCTCCGAAAGGACCGGAATGCGCGTGGTGCCGAGGTATTCGCGGATGGTCTTGTGAGCCACGCGGTCGGCCACCGTGATCGGGGTTTTATCTTCCTTGAGGCTTATATCGTAATCGTCGAGGTTCTTGTATACGTTCATTATCGAAGCTCCGGCTCGGACCGCTGCGTTGAACAGAGGCGGCAGCAGATACATTCTCACCTTGTCGTTAATCATCGAAACTCTTATTTTGGGGTCGGATACTTTTATTGCCATGGTAAAGGTAACAAGAATTTATGATATGGTGAAATATTTCGGGTCCTTAATAGTAACGGAAAATACGCCGTATTGGTATGAAACGCCGGAGTCCGGACCAAGCCTCTCCGGAGACGGCCCGCGAGACGCATGCGGCGGCAGCCCACACCAGCGCGGCGGTCACGACGGCGGCCGCAGCCGTCCACCGTCCTGCGGCGACCGACAGGCCGAACGCCGTGGCCAGCAGCAGCGCCGGCAGGAAAAGCCACCTCCGGGGCAGGCTCCGCCGGGCTTCGGACGGCGCCAGCAGCGGTTCCCAAAGAGTCCGCCGCCGGCTGCGGGGAATCCCCCGCAGAGGCCGCATTCCGAAGCCGCCCGCGGCGACCAGCGCCTCGCGGCTCAGGAGCGCGGCGGGTTCGCCCAGATGGGAGCGCACGAGGTCGAGCGATCCGGGCGGTTCGGAGCCCAGTTCCGCGACGAGGCGTTCGACGGTCCCGGGAAGCAGGCATTGCCCCCTGCCGACGGGAAGCAGGTAATCGTAGGTGGCCACGGCGGCGGCCGCGTCGAGATCGCCCGCAGCACCGTCGAACACGCGATCGACGAGCACCAGCCGCCGGAAGCACCGCTTGCGCGAACGCCCCAGCGCCCGCACCCCCGTAACCTCCAGCTCCCCCGCGAAGGTCCACTCGACGCGGATCATGCGGTAGCGGGCGACCAGCGCCCCGAACTCCGCGGCCTGACGCCGGGAGTCGAGCACGACGACCACTTCGTAGCGGGAGTATTCGGGCGAAAGCAGGTTTTCGAGCTGCGCGGGGTCGGTCACGCCGCTGCAAAGGACCGAGATGCCGATGCCGTCGGGAGCGTCGCTGTACGCGGTGCGCGCAGCGGCGACCAGCAGACGCCGGTCCCGCGCCCGCAGGACGGCCAGCAGCAATGCACAGGCGCACCCCGCCGCGACGACGAAAAACAGAAGCAGAAAAAGTTTCATGCCAGGGAACGTTTATAGGATTGCACGAGCGATTCGCAGTAGCTGCGTTCGCGGGCGTCGAAAAGCCGGCGGAGAAGTCCCGGAGAGTACCCTTCGGCAGCCATGTAGCGCATCAGGGCCTTGCGTTCGGCGGGGCTCATGGCGGTCAGACGGCGGCCGACACGGCGGCGCGTCAGCGGACGCCGCAGGGTGCAGAGCGTATAGAGCGCCTCGCGTCCCAGCTCCGGCGCGTCGTCCCCGGCGACGATCCGCAGCAACTGCCGCTCGGCCTCCTCGATGCCGAACTGCCGCACGATGCCCAGCCCCACGATCCGCAGGTTGCGGCAGGGCGACTCCACGAGCGGTCCGTAGGCGATCGGCAGCATGCCGCGCCGCAGCAGGATCAGAATCTCCCCCACCTCGCAGGCCGAAAAGGGCGCGGGATATTCGGCCATCAGCCGCAGGGCCGTCGAAGGGTCGGCCGACAGCTGCACCATCAACGCCTGGAAGCGGACCCAGCGGTTGCGGCTCCGAACGTAACGCGCCGCCCGGACTGCCACGGCTTCGTCGAGCGGCAGACGGGCCAGCAGCATCAGCCCGCGGGCCCGGCGGCATCCGGAGGCGAGACGGATGCGGCCCAGCAGCCAGCGGTCGAGGCCGTATGCCGCGACAACGCGCCGCAGAGGCGCGGCATCGAGTCCGCAGGTCACGCCCGTCAGTCCGGCGACGGTCTCGGCCAGCAGGCGCCGCGCCCCGGCACGGCGGATCATCGGGAAGCGCGGCACGGGGCCGGCGCCCGAAAGCAGGTAAAGCATCAGAATGCGCAGGTATCTGCTTCTCAGCACGGTATCGCGGCCGCTCCGGCGGCGGGCGCGAAGCTCCGAGATGCACAATGCCGCGAGCAATGCGGCCGTGGCGAGTGCCGCAAGCGCCGTATAGGCGATCAGAAGTCGTTCAGTCATAACTGGCGGTCCAATTCGTTGGCGACCTTCGTCCGCAGCCGCTGCAAGCTCACGGGAAAGGTCAGATACTGATCGACGCCGCATTCCAGCAGGCTCAGCACCGACTGCTCGGCCTGCTGCCACGCCACGACGTAGACCAACGGCCTCCGCAGTCCCGGAGGACGCAGGAGGCGGACCACGTCGCAGCCCGAAAAGAAAAGCGACGTACCCACGACGATCACCAGGTCGAAAAGCATGCGCCGCGACAGACGTTCCATCGCGGCCACCCCCGACACACAGCGCACGTCGGTCCGCATGTCGGCCAGCGACAGGCGGATCACATCGCTCAGAAACTCCTCTTCGGATACGATCAATATTCGGTGCATGGGCGTCATGCCGGCTTTGCCGGCCGGGAATGGCGCGCCCAAAATCGTGCCAGAACGCCGTGCGGACAAAAAAAATTGCCGGACGTGTTGTTTATAAGATAAATATGCGTATATTTGCACTCCGAATTTATGTTCAAATACATAACCGAATTCAATGTACGTTATAGTAGAGATTGCAGGTCAGCAATTTAAGGCTGAGAAAGGTCGGAAACTTTATGTCCACCGTCTTCCGGGCGAGGAAAATTCGTCCGTAAGTTTCGACAAGGTCCTGCTCACAGACAACGACGGTCAGGTCAAAGTCGGCGCACCTGTAGTGAAAGGCGCCGCAGTGAAGTGCAAGATCCTGAAGCATCTGAAAGATGACAAGGTTCTGGTGTTCAAGAAAAAACGTCGCACGGGATACCAGAAGTGCAACGGCCATCGCCAGTACCTCACCCAGATTCTCGTCGAGGAAATCGTTGCATAAACCTTTATAAACTGAATCAACATGGCACACAAGAAAGGTGTAGGTAGTTCGAAGAACGGCCGTGAGTCGGAAAGCAAGCGACTCGGCATCAAACTGTTCGGCGGTCAGTTCGCAAAGGCGGGCAACATTATCGTTCGTCAGCGCGGAACGGTGCACAATGCCGGCGAAAACGTAGGCATGGGCAAGGACCACACGCTCTTCGCTCTCGTAGACGGAACCGTGGAGTTCTGCAAGAAAGGCGAAGGCAAATCGTATGTAAGTGTATCTCCGCTGAGCGAATAAGCACAGCGTCAAGAGCATAAGGAAACGGCCTCCCGAAATCGGGAGGCCGTTTCCTTTTCGGGGCTGTTAGGCAAAACCAAAACCCGCCTCCGGAATGACCGGAGGCGGGTCCATTCGCCGAACGAATCCGGACGGTTACTTCTTGGCCGGGGCGGGCACGGCGCGGAACTCGGCGACGACCTTCTTGTCGTCGTAGAATTTCAGCTCCGAACCTTCGATCGCATAGCTGTCCACCTCGTCGAGCATCTTCACGAAAGCATCCTCGTACTGCATATCGGGGCAGGCCATCCGGGTCATGCCCAGGTTTCCGAACGACAGCTTCTGTCCTTTCAGCTCGTATTTGCCGAAGAAACGGTTGCAGTTGGTGCGTCCGGCCACCATCGTATCGGCAGCGTTGAATTCCAGGGTGAAGAAATCGGCCTCGGCGGCGACGGCCTTCGCGGGAATGGCCTCCATCCTGGCGAGTTTCCATTGGGTACCCTCCAACGGCAGGGCTTTCTGCTGCGAGCCGCCGCAGGCGGTCATCGTTCCGAGCAGCACGGCGGCTGCGAAAATCTTTTTCATCATATCGTCATAAGTTATTCTCCGTTCCGAGCAATTTATACGCCAAACGCGTTTCAGCAGTAAAGATAGCAATTTTCCGGCCGGCGTCCAAATCATCGGTCCGAACGGCACAAAAAACGGCCCGGAAAATCCGGACCGTTACCGTATCGGCAGGCGGCCGATCAGATACGCTTCAGGGGAAGAGCTATCTCCAGTTCCGTCGTGTTGTCGAGAACCTTATTGACGATATCTCCGAGTTTGACGCCCATGAACGCGGCATCGTCGCCAAGCAGCGAGAACACCATATCGAGCACCCCGCGGAAAGAGAGGATCATCGCACGATCGACATAGAGTTTGGTCACGCCGTCCTCGACGCTGTATTTCAAAGGAATTCCGTAATAAGCGTCCGTCGAGACGATATCGAGCTTATAGGTTTTGATCATCTCGTCAACGATCGACAGCACGTCAAGTTCGGCAGACACTCCTTTCAGGAAATCCTTGCTGATCGTGAAATAGAAGCGGGAATTCTTCGTGTAATAGCCCAGCGCCCCTTCGGGAAGCAGTTCGGCAGTAGCGGCACCGGGGAAAGTTTTCAGTTCGGTCCCGAAAGTGGGGTCCATCAGCGAGCTGATGATATCCGGCTCCCCGCTTCCGTCCGTTTTGATGACCAGATCGTAGTAATTCGCGCCGAACGAACCGTCGTTGCCGAGGTCCAACTGATCCAGACCGCCTTTGACGATGGCAGATGCCATACTCTGAATCAAACCGCAAATCGTGTTCATCGGCATAACGAAGGAACCGGCAGGCATCCCCATCGACTCCGACATGTCAATGCCGGGGATATTCTCCGGATCGGACCACGTCGGGAGCAGGATGAAATAAAAATCCGAAGGATCATCGACCACATCGGGAATGGTCATCGTGACGGGAGTCGGTTTGTAGCTGCCGATCAGTTCGGATTTGAACGGTTCGGGACCGTCATTGTCGTCGTTGCATGCGGTAAAGGTAAATGCCGTCGCGGCAACGGTCAGCAGCATCGCTGCGCGTGTGAAAAGTCTTTTCATAATAAGGTGTATTAGAATTCAATTTGCCCGGCAAAAATACCTCCAAGAGATATTACGGGCAAATAAATTCAATCGGGGGGGGGAAAGACATCACGAACCGGAGCGTTTTCATCACGAACCTTTTCGCCGGAATCCGAAAACCTGCTGCGGAGCCGAAAAAAAGCCGCGGCATTGCTGCCGCGGCTTTCGCACTTATCACTCAACGGAGCTCTCAGAACTCCATCTTCGAAAGACGCACATAACCGTTGTAGCGCCACTTGGCGTTCTCCTCGGCAGCGGCGAACAACTCGTCGGCCTCGGCGGGGAATGCCTTCTGGAGCGACGTGTAACGAACCTCCTTCATCAGGAATTCGCGGAACTTCGACCAGTCGGGCTCCTTCGAATCCAGCACGAACGGATTCTTGCCCTGCTCCTCGAGCATCGGGTTGTAGTGCCACAGGTGCCAGTAACCGCAGGCCACAGCCTCCTTGCCGACGGTCTGCGTGCGGGTCATGCCGCCCTTGATGCCGTGGTTGATACACGGAGCGTAGGCGATCACGAGCGACGGTCCGGGATAAGCCTCGGCCTCTTTCAGCACGTTGAACAGCTGCTGCTGCGAAGCGCCGATCGAAACCTGGGCCACATAGACATAACCGTAGGTCATGGCCATTGCGCCGAGGTCCTTCTTGCGGATGCGCTTGCCGCTCGATGCGAACTTGGCGACGGCGCCCACGGGGGTCGATTTCGACGACTGGCCGCCGGTGTTGGAGTAAACCTCGGTGTCCACGACGAGGATATTCACATCCTGCCCCGAAGCCAGCACGTGATCCACACCGCCGTAACCGATGTCGTAGCCCCAGCCGTCGCCGCCGATGATCCACTGCGACTTCTTCACGAGCCACTCCTTGTGTTCGAGAATCTTCTTGCAGGCGTCGCAGCCGCAAGCCTCCATCAGAGGAATCAGGCGCGCCGTAACCTCGGCCGACTTGGCCGACGAACCGCGGTTCTCGATCCACTCCTTCATCACGCCTTTCAGCTCGTCGGAGCACTTCGCGCAGTTGGCAATGGCATCCTCCATCGCCAGCTGGATGCGGTCGCGGAGTTTCTCCACACCGACGTGCATGCCCAGACCGAACTCGGCGTTGTCCTCGAAGAGCGAGTTGGCCCATGCGGGACCGTGACCCTCCGCGTTGGTGCAGTAGGGCGTCGAGGGAGCCGAACCCGAATAGATCGAGGTACATCCCGTGGCGTTGGCGACCATCATCTTGTCACCGAAGAGCTGCGAAATGGCCTTGATATAAGGGGTTTCGCCGCAGCCGGCGCAGGCGCCCGAGAACTCGAACAGCGGCTGTGCGAATTGCAGGTTCTTGACCGACTTGGTCTTGTCCACGACCTGCTTGTAGCCGATATGCTTGGTGATGTAGTCCCAGTTCTTCTGCTGAGGCATCTGCTCCTCCAGCGGACGCATGACGAGCGCCTTCTCCTTGGCGGGGCAGACATCGACGCAGTTCGAGCAGCCCGTACAGTCGAGCGGCGAGATCTGGATGCGGAACTTGTACTCCTTGGTTTCGCCCAGGCCCTGCTTCCAATCCACGCCCGAAGCGGCGGCCTCCTCCTCGGTGGCGAGGAACGGACGGATCACGGCGTGGGGGCAGACATAGGCGCACTGGTTGCACTGGATACAGTTCTCGATCTTCCACTCGGGAACGTTGACGGCGATGCCGCGCTTCTCGTAAGCGGCCGTGCCGTTGTCCCACGTGCCGTCCTCACGGCCGTTGAAGGCCGAAACGGGCAGCATGTCGCCTTTCAGACCGTTGATCGGCTCGACGATCTTGCGCACGAACTCCGGATACGAGGCGTTCGAAGCGTGTTCGAAGCCCTTGTCCTCGATCGAAGCCCACTCGGCGGGAACGTCGATCTTCACGACGGCGTTGCCGCCGGCATCGACGGCCGCATAGTTCATGTTGACGATGTCCTCGCCCTTCTTTCCGTAGGATTTGAGGATGGCCTTCTTCATCTCCTCGACAGCCTTGTCGAACGGGATGACGTTGGCGATCTTGAAGAACGCCGACTGCATGATGGTGTTCGTACGCGAACCCAGACCCAGTTCGGCGGCGATCTTCGTGGCGTTGATGATATAGAAGTTGATCTTGTTCTTGGCGAGGAAGACCTTCATGTGGTCGGGCAGCGTCGCGCAGGTGGTCTCGGCGTCGTGCACCGAGTTCAGCAGGAACGAACCGCCGGCCTTCAGGCCCTTCAGCACGTCGTACTTGTCAACGTACGAGGGAACGTGGCAGGCCACGAAGTCGGGGGTGGTCACCAGATAGGGCGACGTGATGGGCAGGTCGCCGAAACGCAGGTGCGACGAGGTGTAACCGCCCGATTTCTTCGAGTCATAGGAGAAATAAGCCTGGCAGTACTTGTCGGTCGTGCCGCCGATGATCTTAATCGAGTTCTTGTTGGCACCCACCGTACCGTCGGCGCCCAGACCGAAGAAGAGCGCCTCGAACGTGCCGGGCTTCGCCAGCGAGATCTCCTCGCCGACGGGCAGCGAACGGAACGTCACGTCGTCCACGATACCCACCGTGAACTGATTCTTGGGCTCGTTCATCTTCAGGTTCTCGAACACGGCCAGCATCTGCGCCGGGGTGGTGTCCTTCGACGAAAGTCCGTAGCGGCCGCCGATGATGAGCGGTTTCTTGTCGCACGGGCAGGTTGCGAACGCCTCGACGACATCCAGGTAGAGGGGATCGCCGTTGGCTCCCGGCTCCTTCGTGCGGTCGAGCACGCAGATGCGCTTCACGCTCTCGGGAAGCACAGCCATCAGGTATTTCACCGAGAACGGACGGTAGAGGTGTACGGTGACGACACCCACCTTCTCGCCTTTGGCCGTCAGATAATCGACCGTCTCCTTGAGGGTCTCGGTCACCGAACCCATCGCAACGACGATGTTCTCGGCATCCTCGGCACCGTAATAGACGAACGGCTTGTAGTCGCGGCCGGTGATCTTCGAAATCTCCTTCATGGTGTCGGCCACCATGTCGGGCACGGCATCGTAGAACTTGTTCGAAGCCTCGCGCGTCTGGAAGTAGATGTCGGGGTTCTGGGCCGTACCGCGGGTCACGGGGTGCTCGGGGTTCAGGGCCCGGTTGCGGAACGCTTTCAGGGCGTCGCGGTCGAGCATGGCCGTTAGCGCGGCTTCGTCGATGAGCTCGATTTTCTGAATCTCGTGCGACGTGCGGAAGCCGTCGAAGAAGTGCAGGAACGGCACGCGCGATTTCAGCGACACGAGGTGTGCGACGCCGGCGAGGTCCATGACCTCCTGCACCGACGAGGTGGCCAGCATGGCGAATCCGGTCTGGCGCGTGGCCATCACGTCCTGATGGTCGCCGAAGATCGACAGCGACTGTGCGGCCAGCGCACGCGCCGAAACGTGGAACACGCCCGGGAGCAGCTCGCCCGAGATCTTATACATGTTGGGGACCATCAGCAGCAGGCCCTGCGAGGCCGTGAAAGTCGAAGTCAGGGCACCGCTTTGCAGCGATCCGTGCACGGCGCCGGCAGCGCCGGCCTCCGACTGCATTTCAACGACCTTGACGGTCTCGCCGAAAATATTTTTACGTCCCTGGGCAGCCCACTCGTCCACGAGTTCGGCCATCGTCGATGACGGCGTGATGGGATAGATGGCTGCGACTTCCGAGAACATATAAGCCACATGGGCCGCAGCGTAGTTACCATCACAGGTGATAAATTTCTTTTCTGCCATTTTAGTTGAAATTTTAGATGATATTTGTGTGCATTTCCTAACGATTCAGACACAGCCCGGACAAACGAGCGATGCAAAGATACGAATTTCGACCGAAAAACGATGTCGATTTTTTCACAAAAAAGTGTAAATTTTTACCTTTTCGAATGTTATTGAAATAACAATCAATCTGTTATTTAGCTAACAGAAAAGTCGCGGAAAATCACTGAGTTGACGAACGTTCTATCCGATAGCGCGTTAACCCGGAGCGCACACCGGAAACCGGAGTCCGACGCAAAATACGGACCTAAAAATAGGACTTTCGGATCAGCAGCGTTCATGTCCGGAAAAATTGTTAACTTTGTCCGCGCGATATTCCGTTATCCGCAACCGTTCTTGAATAATCGGATATAAAAGACGATTGTATTGGGGCTCCTGAAATCTGGTAAATTTTTGTAAACCCACGATGATCGTACCTAAGGGTGCGTGCTGATGCGAAGGGTTTACAGGCTTACCAGAGCCGCAGGAGCCAGACTGTCGGCAGCACTCTTCTCGTTTCTGCCGGTCATGAATGAAAAACATGCAGCGGCGGGAGCGATGGATTCTCTACATCCCAAACTTCTTCATAGTCACCGAATCCATTTTTCTGAAAACAATGAGGCGTCACTTGTGCTCCCCGCCGCTGCTTTTTGAAAAACTGCACGCAATTTGAACCTATCCTCCGTCCGGTATTTTTATTACCTTTGGTGCCGTAACGGCACTTTTACCGGTCGGGACGTTTGACGAACCGCACGCAATCTGGTTTTGCTCTCGTCCCCGCTTTTTTGTACTTTCGGTGTCGTAACAGCACTTCATATTGCTGGTATGTCTTGCAAAACTGCACGCAATTTGAGCCTGTCCTCCGTCCGGTATTTTTATTACCTTTGGTGCCGTAACGGCACTTTTACCGGTCGGGACGTTTTGACGAACCGCACGCAACCCGGTTTTGCACTCGTCCCCACTTTTTTGTACTTTTGTAAATTATGATTCCATACACTAAGAAAATACTGCCGAACGGCCTCACCGTCGTCGTCAACCGCGACCGGGCCTCGAAACTCGCCGCCGTGAACATCCTCTACAAGGTCGGAGCGCGCAACGAAGATCCCCGGCGCACGGGATTCGCCCACCTGTTCGAACACCTCATGTTCCGCGGCACGCGCGAAATCCCCAACTTCGACCTCCCGGTGCAGATGGCCTCGGGCGACAACAACGCCTTCACGAACAACGACTATACCGATTTCTACATCACGCTCCCGAAGGACAACCTCGAAACGGCCCTCTGGCTGGAAAGCGACCGCATGGAGGGGCTCGACATCACCCCCGCGAAGCTCGAAGCCGAAAAGAAGGTGGTGATCGAAGAGTTCCGCCAACGCTACCTCAACCAGCCCTACGGCGACCAGACGATGCTGCTGCGGGCGCTGGCCTACAAAGTCCATCCCTACCGCTGGGCGGCTATCGGCCTCACGACGGACCATATCGCCGAAGCCACGCTGGAGGATGTGGAGGCTTTTTACCGCACCCACTACCGTCCGTCGAACGCCGTGCTGTCGATCTCGGCGGACATCGAGGAGGAACGGATGCTGGAACTGGCCGAAAAGTGGTTCGCACCCCTCGCCGACCGCCCGGCCGACGCCGCGCCGATCCCGCAGGAACCCGCACAGACCGAAGCGCGCCGCGAGGAGGTCGAACGCGACGTGCCGGCGCCGACCGTCACCGTGGCCTACCACATGGGCGGGCGCACGGACGCCGGATTCTACACGGCCGACCTGGTTTCGGACCTGCTGGCAGGAGGCGACTCGGGGCGGCTCTACACGCATCTGGTCAAGGAACGCCGATTGCTGTCGAGCGTCAACGCCGATGTCACGGGCGACGTGGACCCGGGGCTGTTCGTCTTCACGGGCCAGCTGCTTCCGGGCGTGACGCCCAAAGAGGCCGAAGCGGCGTTCCGCGAGGAGATCGAAACCCTGCAAACCGCATCCGCGGCCGCCCGCGAGATCGAAAAGGTCAAGAACAAGTTCGAAGCCAACACGCTCTTCGGCGAACTGAACGTCATGAACAAGGCGATGAACCTCGGATTCTACGAGATGCTGGGCGACCTCGCCCTGATCAACCGCGAGGTCGGCCTCTACCGCGCCGTCGGCGACGACGACATCCGTTCGTTCAGCAGCCGCACGTTCCGGCCCGAAAACAGTTCCACACTCATTTACAACACGAAAAAATGACACAACCCCGCATAACCCCCTCGGAGGTCGAGGTCGCCGAGGCCGCAAAGACGCTGCTGCCCAACGGCGTCGCCCTCTACACGCTCGCTTCGGAGGAGTTCGAAGTGCTGCGCATCTCGTTCGTTTTCCGGGCCGGATCGGCTCTCCAGCAGGTGCCCTTCTCGGCATCGGCGGCGGCCAATCTGCTCGCCGAAGGCACGCGCAACATGACGGCCCGCGAGATCGCCGAACAACTCGACTACTACGGCTCGTGGTACGATGTCAACATCGACCGCGACTACGCCTATATCAATTTCGCCACCCTCTCGAAATTCTTCGACCGGACGCTCGCCGTGGCGGAAGAGATTCTGCTCCGCCCCGTGTTCCCCGAAGAGGAGCTGCGCACCTACGCCGCCAAACGCAAACAACGGCTGGCGATCGACCGCACGAAAGTCGATGTCGAGGCCCGCGAAGCCTTCGCCCGGGCGCTGTTCGGAGCGCACCACCCCTACGGCATCTCGTCGGACGAACGCGAATACGACAACCTCACGCGCGAAGCCGTGGCCGATTTCCACCGGAGGTTCTACACCGCCGAGAACTGTTTCGTCGTATGCAGCGGCCGCATCGGGGAGCACGAATTGCAGGCCGTCGGGGCCCTCGCGGCGCAGCTCCCCCACGGGGAGGCCGAAACGGCGATCCGGTTCCCGGCGCCCGAGACCACGCACGCGGCGTTCGTCGAGCATCCCGGAGCGGTGCAGTCGTCGCTGCGGCTGGGACGCCTGCTGTTCCCGCGCCAGCATCCCGATTTCGTGGGCATGCAGGTCGTGGCGACGGCACTGGGCGGATACTTCGGGTCGCGGCTGATGCAGAACCTGCGCGAAAAGCACGGATACACCTACGGCGTGGTGTCCGCGATGGTCAATTTCGAGCGCGAGGGCTATTTCGCCGTGGCGGCGCAGGTCGGAACCGGCGTCACGCAGGAGGCTTTGCAGGAGATCTGCAAGGAGATCGAACGCCTCCGCACGGAGCCGATGCCCGAAGAGGAGCTGGCGTTGGTGAAGAACATGATGACGGGCGAGATGATGCGCATTCTCGACGGACCGTTCGGCATCGCCGACGTGACGATCGAGAACATCCTCTGCGGCACGGACAACACGGTGATCGGCGAAAACATCCGCCGCATCCGGCAAATGACGCCCGCCGACGTACAACGGCTGGCCCGGAAATACCTGGCGAAAGAGGATTTGGTGACGGTTATTGCCGGTGCGCGGCAACCCAATTCGTAAGTTCCACGAAATCGGCCACCGAGAGCTGCTCGGCGCGCCGGGTGAAGAAGGGATGTTCGGCACCGCCGAAGTCGCCGAACACGGATTTCAGCGAGTTGCGGATCATCTTGCGCCGCTGGCCGAAGGAGGCTTTCACCACCTTGACGAACAGCGGCTCGTCGCACCCCAGGTGCTCCGTGGCGTTGCGGCGCAGGCGGATGACGGCGCTCTTGACCTTCGGAGGCGGATTGAAAACCGTCTCGTTGACGGTGAAGAGATATTCGATGTCGTACCACGCCTGCAAGAGCACCGAGAGGATGCCGTATTCCTTCGATCCGGGAGGCTCGGCCAGCCGCACGGCGACCTCTTTCTGAATCATGCCGACGCATTCGGGCACGAGGTCGCGGTTTTCCAGCACCTTGAAGAAAATCTGAGACGAGATGTTGTAAGGGAAATTGCCGATGATCCGCAGCCCTTCGGGAAAGCGTTCGCGGAGGTCCATCCGCAGGAAATCGCCCTCGATCAGCCGCGGCGAGAACTCCGGGTAGTGTGCGTGAAGGTAGGCGACGCTCTCCGAGTCGATCTCGGCTCCCCACGTCACTATATCGCCGCGGCGCAGCAGAAACTGCGTCAGCACGCCCATGCCGCACCCCACTTCCAGCACCGGGCACGGCGCAGAGGAGGTGCCGCCCGAAAGCGAGTCGCAGATCTTGCGCGCAATGTTCAGGTCGGTGAGAAAATGCTGTCCCAGCGCCTTTTTAGCCCTTACTTCCGTCATAATTCCTTTCAAACAGGATACAAAGGTAGCAAAAAACCGGACGGGACAAAACCGAATCGCACAGAGTCCGGCAAAACTTTCCGACAGTCAAAGGCGTCGTCGCGGCACCGGAAGCACGAACCGTCGCCGCCGTCATCGCCATACGCCCCCGAAAATCCGTCCTGCGGAGTACCTCAGCGCCTCCTGCGGCGGCTGCGCTTCTTTTCGAGGCGCTCCTGCTCGCGCCGGGCACGGGCCGCACGCCGCTGCGTCAGGCGGAACGTATAGAGCAATCCCACGAATCCTACGCCCAACAGCGTGATCCAAAACCACACGGCAATGCCGCGCTCCATGAATTCGAGGGCATAGATGATGCCCGCGACAGCCAGCACCATCGCCACCAGGCGCACGAGCTGCATAAGATTGTTCTTCATATCAATCCTCGTTTTGAGCATGTCTGTTTTTCCGGTGCCGGAGCGCTCCGAGGGTCATCAGGGCCGAGGCGACGGCCAGCAGCAGCGGAACATACCAGATGTCCCGGCCGCCGGCGACGACCACACGCCACGACGCGGTGACCGCAGCGACGAAGAAAACAGCGGCCATAATCGCCTGAAAGCGGTCTATCGCACGCATCCGGCTACGGAATCTGATGCCGGTTCACCTCGTCGAGATGGCGGCACCTTTTCTTTTTCATTTCGTTGTAAACCATTCCGATCCCGGCCGCGACGAACAGCACGCCCACGACCAGATCGAACACATTTACGCAGTTGGAGCGCGTCACGCGCCAATAGACATTGGCTCCGAGCCACCCCAGCGCGCAAATCAGAAAAATCACGGCTAAAGTAAAAGTTTTCTTGTTCATAGGCGTCTAAATATAGGTTGTATGCTGTCCGATCAGTTTCCCTGTTCGCACATGAACTTGATGCGCACGAGGCGAATCTCCTCCTCGGTATAGTCCGCCCCCAGCTCCTCGATGGCCGCGTCGAGCGAATCGCTCTCGGCGTCCTCCTTGAAATAGAGGTAAATATCCTCGATCTTGTCCTCGTCCATGAACCCCTTCAGGTAATAGGAGATGTCGAGTTTCGTACCCGAATTGACGATGCCTTCGATCTCGGTGAGCAGTTCGTCGAAATCGAGGTCCTTGGCCCGTGCGATGTCCTCGAAATCCATCTTGCGGTCGATCGACTGGATGATGAAGATCTTGTTGCCCGACTTGCTGGCCACGCCCTTGACGACCATGTCCTGCGGACGGATGATCTCCTTCTCCTCGACGTAGGCTTTGATGAGTTTGACGAACTCCTCGCCGAACTTGCGGGCCTTGCCCACGCCCACGCCCGTGATGTTCTGCATCTCCTCGATGGTGATCGGGTACTGCACGGCCATGTCTTCCAGCGACGGGTCCTGGAAGATGACGAACGGCGGCAGCCCGTGCTGCTTGGCCACCTTCTTCCGCAGGTCCTTGAGCATCGAGAACAGCTCCTCGTCGGCGGCTCCGCCCTTGCCCATCGGGGCCACGGACTCGGCCTCCTTCTCCTCCTCGTCGTAATCGTGGTCGAGGGTCACGGTCACCGGGAACGGCAGGGCGATATACCCCTCGCCTTTCTTGTTGATCGAAATGAGGCCGTAATTCTCGATATTCTTGTCCACGAGCCCCAGAATCAGCGCCTGCCGCAGCACCGCGCCCCAGAAGCGGGCGTCGTGGTCGGCGCCGGCCCCGAACCATTTCGACTTGTTGTGGCCGTAGCTCTTGATCAGCGCCGTAGTCTTGCCCACCAGCACGTTGACGAGATAATCGGCCTTGAACTTGTCGCCGATGTCGCGCAGGGCTTCGAGGGCCATTTTGAGCGCCGCACGGGCGTCGATCTTCGGCTTCGGGTCGCGGCAGTTGTCGCAGTTGCCGCAGTTGTCCTCGGTGTAGTCCTCGCCGAAATAGTGCAGCAGCGTCTTGCGGCGGCACATCGAACTCTCGGCATAGGAGACCGTCTCCAGCAGCAACAGTTTGCCGATCTCCTGCTCGGCGATGGGCTTGCCCTGCATGAACTTTTCGAGTTTCTGAATATCCTTGTAGCTGTAAAAGGTCAGACAATGGCCCTCGCCGCCGTCACGGCCGGCGCGGCCCGTCTCCTGATAATACCCCTCCAGCGACTTGGGGATGTCGTAATGGATGACGTAGCGCACGTCGGGCTTGTCGATGCCCATGCCGAAGGCGATCGTGGCGACGATCACCTCGACGCGCTCCATCAGGAAATCGTCCTGATTGGCGGCGCGCGTCGCGGCGTCCATCCCGGCGTGGTAGGCCCGCGCGCGGATGCCGTTGGCCACCAGCAGTTCGGTGAGCTCCTCGACCTTCTTGCGGCTCAGGCAGTAGATGATGCCGCTCTTGCCCTCGTTCTGCTTGATGAAGCGGATGATGTCGTGATCGACGTTGCGCTTGGGACGGATCTCGTAGTAGAGGTTCGGACGGTTGAACGACGACTTGAAGACCGAAGCGTCGGACATCCCGAGGTTCTTCTGGATGTCCATCTGCACCTTGGGCGTGGCTGTGGCCGTGAGGGCGATCAGCGGCGCCGTGCCGATCTCGTTGATGATCGGCCGGATGCGGCGGTACTCGGGGCGGAAATCGTGGCCCCACTCCGAGATGCAATGCGCCTCGTCGATGGCGTAGAACGACACCTTTATTTTATGCAGGAACGCCACGTTGTCCTCCTTGGTGAGCGATTCGGGGGCGAAATAGAGCAGTTTGGTCTTCCCGGCGAGCACGTCGGCGCGGACCTGCGCCACGGCGGTCTTGTTGAGCGACGAATTGAGGAAATGCGCGATCCCCGACTCGGCCGAAAAGGTCCTCATCGCATCGACCTGGTTCTTCATCAGGGCGATCAGCGGCGAGATGACGATGGCGACCCCGTCCATCAGAAGCGCCGGCAACTGGTAGCACAACGACTTGCCGCCGCCCGTGGGCATCAGCACGAAGGTATCCTTGCCTTCCAGCACGTTGCGGATCACCGCTTCCTGGTTCCCCTTGAACGACGAAAAGCCGAAATACTCTTTCAGCTTGTCATGCAACAGGGATGAATCGAATTGTTTCATTTCGCCGTTTGTCTGCTTTAATCTTTTATAAATCGGAAAATTCAATGTAAAGATAAAAAACTTTTCGGAAAAAAGCATAACTTTGTAAAAAATTTTATCGCCGATACGCAATGCGTCTTTACACCAGTGAACTCGTAAAAAAATACAAGGCCCGCACGGTCGTGGACCACGTGTCAATCGATGTCAACCAGGGCGAGATCGTCGGACTGCTGGGCCCCAACGGAGCCGGCAAGACCACTACGTTCTACATGATCGTCGGACTCATCAAGCCCAACGAAGGACGCATCTTCCTCGAAAGCGACGAAGGAGAGGCCACCGAGCTGACCGATTTCCCGGTCTACCGCCGCGCCCAGTTAGGCGTGGGCTATCTGGCCCAGGAGGCGTCGGTGTTCCGCCGCCTCTCGGTCGAGGACAACATCCGCGCGGTGCTGGAGATGACCTCCTACTCGAAGGAGTACCAGGCCGAGCGGGTCGAGGCGCTGATCGAGGAGTTCCGCCTGCAAAAGGTGCGCAAGAGCCTCGGCATCCAGCTCTCGGGCGGCGAGCGGCGGCGCACGGAGATCGCGCGCGCGGTGGCCATCAACCCGGCCTTCATCCTTTTGGACGAACCGTTCGCCGGCGTGGACCCGATCGCCGTGGAGGACATCCAGTCGATCGTGGCGACGCTCAAACACAAGAACATCGGCGTGATCATCACCGACCACAACGTCGATGAAACGTTGGCCATCACCGACCGCACCTACCTGCTCTACGAGGGCAAGATTCTGAAAACCGGTACGGCCGAGGAGCTGGCCGCCGACCCGATGGTCCGCAAGGTATACCTCGGGCAGCATTTCGAGCTCAAGAAGAGCCACCAGCTCACCCAGGAGATGAAAAACCGCAAAGGACAGGAGACGAAGGAGTAATTATGGACAAAACGGCTGGCCCGGGCCGCGTCAAAGGCACACTGACGCCGCCCTGTTCGAAAAGTTATGCCCAGCGCGCCCTCGCGGCGGCGCTGCTTTCGGAGGAGGTTTCGGTGCTGCGCAACCTCGAATTCTGCGACGACACCCGTTCAGCCCTGCGCTGCATCGAGGCGCTGGGCGCCCGGGTCCGTCAGGCGGACCCCACGACGCTCTCCATCCAAGGGGGGCTCGACCCCAGGGTCAGCCGGCTCGATGTCGGCGAATCGGGGCTTGCGACACGCCTCTTCACCCCTCTGGCATCGCTCTGCTCCACGCCCATCGTCATCGAGGGGCGCGATTCGCTGCTGCGCCGCCCGATGGGAATGATGCTCGAACCGCTGCGCCGGCTGGGCGTGACGGTCCACGACAACGACGGCTACCTGCCGGTCGAGGTCCGCGGCCCGATCCGCGGCGGGGAGGTCGAGGTTGACGGATCGGTCTCGTCGCAGTTCATCACGGGGCTGCTGCTGGCCCTGCCCAAAGCCGGACAGGATACGACGCTGCACGTACACGGCGCAGTATCGACACCTTATTTAGATATGACGCTCGACACGGCGGCCCGCTTCGGCGTGGAGATCAGCCAGCGCGACTACGAGGAGTTCTACATCCCGGGACGCCAGCACTACCGTTCGACCTATTTCAGCATCGAGGGCGACTGGAGCGCCGCGGCCATGCTGCTGGTGGCGGGCGCCACGGCGGGAGAGGTCACCGTGCGCAATGTTTCGATGCTCTCCAAGCAGGCCGACACGGCCATCTGCACGGCGCTGGTGCGCGCCGGGGCGGCGGTCATCAACGAGCCGGAGTCGGTGACGGTGCAGCACCGTCCGCTCCGCGCCTTCGAGTTCGACGCCACCAACTGCCCCGACCTCTTTCCGGCGCTCGCCGCGCTCGCCGCGGCGGCCGACGGCGTGAGCGAGATCCGCGGCACCTCACGCCTCGAATACAAGGAGTGCAACCGCGCCGAGGCCATCCGCGACGAATACGCCAAGCTGGGCATCGAGGTCGATACCTCGGAAGAGGATCTGATGCGCATACGCGGCGGACAGGCGCACGGAGCGCACACCCGGAGCCACGGCGACCACCGCATGGCCATGTCGCTGGCCGTCGCAGCGCTGCGCGCCGACGGCGAGATCACGATCGAGGGGGCCGAAAGCGTCGCCAAAAGCTATCCCGGATTTTTCGAGGACCTCGAACACATCCGGTATTAAACCCGTTTGCCCATGAACCAATTCGGACACAATTTCCGGCTCACCCTCTGGGGTGAGTCGCACGGGGCGCAGATCGGCGTCTCGATGGACGGCGTTCCGGCCGGAATACCCCTCTCGGAAGCCGATTTCGCCGAAGACCTCGCACGCCGCCGCAGCGGAGCCCCCGGAACCACGCCGCGCCGCGAACCGGACCTGCCGCAAATCGTATCGGGCATCTACGACGGCCGCACGACGGGAGCCCCGCTGACCGTCGAGTTCGCCAACACCAACACCCGGTCGCAGGACTACTCCAACGTCGTGCTCCACTACCGCCCCTCGCACGCCGACCTGGTGGCCCGTCACAAGTTCGGCGGGTTCAACGACCCGCGCGGCGGAGGCCATTTCTCGGCCCGCCTGACGCTGGGGCTGGTCGCCGCAGGGGTCGTCGCCAAGAAGATACTGCCCGCCGAAGTGCGTTTCGCCACGCGGCTCACCGAAATCGGCGGATGCACCGACCCGGCGGAATTCGACGAGGTGCTGCGCGCAGCGGCCGCCGACCGCGATTCAGTGGGCGGAGTCGTCGAATGCCGCGTGCAGGGTGTTCCGCTGGGGCTGGGAGAGCCGTTCTTCGACTCGGCGGAGAGCATGATCGCCCACCTGCTGTTCGCCGTTCCGGCGGTCAAGGGGGTGGAGTTCGGCAGCGGATTCGCGGGCTCGCGCCTGCGCGGCTCCGAGAACAACGACTGCTTCACGGACGGCGAAGGCACGACCGCGACGAACCGTGCCGGCGGCATCAACGGCGGCATCACCAACGGCAACGAGATCGTGGTCCGCGCAGCGCTGAAGCCCACGCCGAGCATCAGCCGCGAACAGATGACCTACAACGAGGCCACCGGCCGGGTGGAGCCGCTGGAAATCCGCGGCCGCCACGACACCTGCGTCGCCCTGCGCGGTGCGGTGGTCGTCGAGGCCGCCGTGGCCATCGCCCTGGCCAACTTCATCCGCCGATGACCCGCCGCGATGCCGTCAACCGACTGACCGCACGCCTCGTGCCCCTCTACGGGGAGCGCGAAGCCCGCGCAATAGCCCGCAACGCCGTCGCAGAGCTCGCGGGAATCCCGCTGTCGGCGCTGCTGACCGACCCCGGGGCGGAGTTCGCCGCGGAACGGTCGGAGGAGGCCGCGGAACGTCTTGCGGCCGGAGAGCCGCTGCAATACGTCGTCGGACACACCGAATTTTACGGGCGCCGCTTCGCCGTGCGCGCGAGAGTGCTGATTCCGCGCCCCGAAACCGAGGAGCTGGTGGACCGGGTGCTGCGCGGCGAGCGCGGGTCCCGGAGGATTCTCGACGTGGGGACCGGAAGCGGCTGCATCGCGGCATCGCTGGCGCTGGGGCTTCCCGACGCAGAGATTTTCGCGGCCGATATTTCGGACGACGCGCTGGCCGTCGCCGCGGAGAATTTCCGGACGCTCGACGCCCGGGTCACGCTCCGCAAGGCCAATGCGCTCGGCGGACTGGCGGAGGCATTCCCGGAGCGCTTCGACACGATCGTATCGAACCCGCCCTATGTGCCCGAAAGCGACCGCGCGGAGATGCACCCCAACGTCCGCGACCACGAACCCGCCGTGGCGCTGTTCGTCCCGGACGACGATCGCATCCGCTTCTACCGGGCCATCGCGCAGGCAGGGCGGCGGATGCTCGTGCCCGGCGGGCGGCTCTGGTTCGAGATTTACGAACACGCCGCGGACGAGATCGTCCGCATGCTGGAGGGCGAAGGATATACCGACATCGCGGTCCACAGGGACCTTTTCGACAAACCCCGCATGATATGCTGCCGGCTGAAGTGAAAAAACGACGCGACAAGACCCCCGAACAGGCGCTCGCCGCGCTGATGCGGCTCTGCGCCCGGGCCGAGAAATCGGAGAGCGACGCCCGGCGGCTGATGCGCGGCTGGGGGCTGGCCGAGCGGGACGCCGAGCAGGTGCTCGGGAAACTCGTCCGCGACCGTTTCATCGACGACGGCCGCTATGCCGAAGCCTTCGTGCGCGAAAAGCTGCGGCTGAGCGGCTGGGGCGCATACAAGATCCGCACGGCGCTGCAACGCAAGGGCATCCGCCGGGAGCTGATCGACGCGGCGCTGGCGCAGGCCGAAGGCGCGGACATGGGCGAACGCCTGGCGCAGATGCTCGCCCGCAAGGCGCGGACGGTGCGGACCGCCACGCCCTACGAACTGAAAACGAAACTGATACGCTACGGGCTTTCGCTCGGATACGAATACGAGGCGGTGCTCGAAGCCGCCTCGGCAATGGTGAGGGAGACAGATACATGCGAAGATTTTTGACCGTTCTGCTGTTCAGCGCGATCGGTGCCGGGGCGCAGGCCCAGCGGCTCGATCCCGGCGATTACATTTATCCTATACGCGACGTGGCACGGCTCTACTCGGCCAACTTCGGCGAGATGCGCCCGGGGCATTTCCACGCGGGCATCGACATCAAGACCGACGGCGCGGAGGGCAAACCTCTGGTGGCCGTCGCCGACGGCTACGTCTCGCGCGTGAGCCTCGCGGCGGGCGGCTACGGCAGAGCCGTCTACCTCACGCTGCGCAACGGCACGACGGCCGTTTACGGCCACTTGCAGCGCTTCCGCGACGACATCGAGGAGCACGTCCGGCAGGAGCGCACGGCCCGCCGGGCGAACGGCGTCAACCTCTTCTTCGGTCCCGGGACGTGGCCCGTGAAGCAGGGCGACGTGATCGGATTCTCGGGCGACAGCGGCTCGTCGATGGGCCCGCACCTCCACTTCGAGATCCGCGACACCCCGACGCAGCGGCTCTACAACGTCGTCCGCGAGGGGGTCATCCGCCCCGAAGACGACCTGCCGCCCCGCATCATGCGTCTGCACTACGTCGAGGTGGACACCCTGCAAGGCGTTCCGGTGCGCAGCCGCATGGAGAGCTACGCCGTGGTCCGCGAAGCCGAAGGCCGCTACCGCCTGACGCGCGAAGAGCCCGTCGGCGTGGGACGCAAGGGTTATTTCGTGGCCGAGGTCACCGACCGCCGCAACGGCGTGCACAACACGTTCGGCATCTGGCGTGTCACGGCCTCGGTTGACGGCATCCCCTATTTCGAATACCGCATGGACGGCTTCACCCACGACCTGTCGCGCTGCTGCGACGCCGTGAGCTGCTATTCGCTCCAACCCGCATCGCGCAACGAAGTGATCCGCCTGGCTCGGCTGGCCGGTTCGCCCGGCTGTTTCTACCCGGTGATGGAGGAGCGCGGCGTGGTGCGCACGGCCGAGGGGCAGTTGCGCCGCATCCGCATCGAGGCCGAAGACGACTGCGGCAACCGCTCGGCGCTGGAATTCACGGTCCGCGGACGCTCGGAGAGTTTCCGGGCCGAAGCCGACACGGCGGCCGTCGCCCTCTACCCCGACCGGACCTCGCTCGTGCAGGTCGGACGCGAAGCCCGGACCAGCATCCCCGAAGGGGCGCTCTACGAACCGATATTCGTGAAACCCGAACGCCGCGAGACCCCGCAGGCCGATTCGGGCGTCGTGGTGCTCTCGCCCGCCTACCGGTTCCTCAGCCCCGACACACCGCTGCGGCATCCCGCAGCCGTCACCGTCCGCACCCGCGTACCGCGGCGGCTGCAATTCCGGACCGCGCTGGCCGTGCGCAACCGCAAAGGCCGGCTGGCGTGGGTCGGAGGCTCCTATGCGAACGGCACCGTGACGGCCTCGACCTACGCCACGGGCGACCTGGTCGCGGTGGCCGACACGCTCGCACCCGCGGTCCGGCCCCTCTTCGCCGAAGGCGCCGACCTCTCGAAATCCGAAAGCCTGCGTTTCCGCGCCGCCGACAATTTCTCGGGCATCGCCTCGTGGACGCTGCGCATCGACGGCGAATGGGTCCCCTGCGACCGGTTCCCCGTGAAGGGCACGCTCGTCCACTTTTTCGACGCCCCGCCGCAGCGGCGCAGGCACGACGTGCAGCTCTCGGTGAGGGACGGATGCGGCAATACGGCACACTTCAAGGGCACATTTTACCGGTAACGCGCAAGGGATTGTGAAAAAATTGCTATATTTGCGATAATCGTAACACTAAGCGAAATGAGCGACAACAATACATCAGAACGTAAACCGCTGATCCTGATTGCGGAAGATGTCGAGAGCAACTACAAGCTGCTGGAAATAATCCTCAAAAAAGAGTACGATCTGCTGTGGGCCAAAAACGGCAAGGAAGCCGTGGAGTACGCTTTCGCAGAGCATCCCGACGCCGTGCTGATGGATATCAAAATGCCGGTGATGGACGGGATCGAAGCGCTGAAAGAGATCCGCCTCCGCACGACCGAACTGCCCGTCATCATGCAGACGGCCTATGCCTTCGACACCGACCGGCGCACCGCCGAGGAGGCCGGATGCAACGGATTCATCACCAAGCCCGTCATGCCGCGCGAACTGAAAATGTATCTCGACAAATACCTCAAATAGAGGCTTCGACGGCTCTCTTTCCCGAAAAAACAGGCCGGAGATTCGTCCGGTCTGCTTTTTTTATCCATATCGTCCCAGCCCGCACGAACGCCGGAAAGCGGCGGACCCTGCCGCGCAAACAAATCCCGAACGAATATATGGAACCGCTACCGCCCGAAACCGGTTTGCTTCTGAAACTGAAACGCCGCATCGCGGAGTATTTCGAGTTCCGGCAGGAGAAAGAACCTGCGAGGGCTTCGGACATTTACGATTACGTAAAGAACAAGCCTGAATTCCGACAGTCGATCCCCGATTCGACCGAATTCAGCCGTTTCCTGCGGAAAATGCACGACTGCGGCCTGATGCGGCAGTTCATCAAAAATTACGAGGTTGACACCTCCTGCCATTCGAGGTATCAGTGGAGATTCTTTCCCGCAGAGAAGAGTGTTCCCGAAAAGACGACCGAAAACGACCGGAACGAAGCGACCTCGCATCCCGACGACGCCCCCGGATTCCTGCCGCAGACCAAATCGTTCAAAGCGTCGAACGGCGTGACGGTACGTTCGAAAGCCGAACTGTACATTATGAACCGGCTGCTGGCCGTCCGGCATTTCGATGTCTACTACGAACGTCCGCTGACCGCCCGGGGGCAAACCCGATACCCCGATTTCACGATCCGGAACAAACGGACGAACACGGTCTTCTACTGGGAACATTTCGGCATGACGGACAATCCGTCGTATGCGGACGGCATGGCCGAGAAACTCGCCTGGTACCGGCAAATCAGCTACAAAAGCATCGAGGAAAACGGACGGCTCATCGTAACCGTCTATGAGAACGCCGCGCAGTTCATCGACGCCGTGGCACGCATGATTCAGCGCATGGACGAAATCATCGCACCGTGCGGTTTTCTCAGTCCGTCGGCCAAAGAGAGGGAATGACGGCAGATCACTCCGGCAGTTTGCGGTTTATTCTGCATTTCAGCTCTCCATAGGTGCAGTTCAGGATTTCGTAGCGTCCGGAAATCCCTCCGGTCTTATATTCCTCGACCAGATAACACCGCTTTCCCCGGGCCTCGATCGAGTAGCGGCAATGCACGGATTCCCGGACCAGCGCATGTCCGTCCATAATATTCCAGAAGATATTGCGCAGCACGTCGAATCGGGTTCCGAATGGCACGAAATCGCCCGATTCATCCTTGAAATTCACATCGTTGAAGTTTTCTTTCGCCCGTCCCATAGTCAGTTGTTTTCGACACCCATAAAAGTACGATAATTTATCGACAATCGAAAACGACGGCAAAAAGAAAACTTCCGGCCCCAGCCGAAAGTTTTCCAGATGTGATTCCGGAGCGGTTCGAACGCTCGACCCACAGCTTAGAAGACTAAGGTATTATCTATCCTATTTCAATTCATATTCAGCAATTTGCAACCTTGTACGAAATCTTATTTGGGCAACATTTGGAATTTATTTAATTGATTTTAATTCTGTTACGAGGTTATGCAAAGTAGCGCAATAGGCGCCATTTATGATTTTAAGACCCCAAATTTCGTTTTTCTCCAAGAAAATGAATAAGAGTCCATATTCGACTTAAGATGGATAATTAAGGCTAAAATACGCGATTCATTTTATTGCGTGTTTCTCGCCTCTTCCTCGTATTATTCTTTATCAACTGGGCTTAGTGAATGTTTTGCCTCCGATTCTGCAAAGTGGGGGGGGGTATAAATCCCTGTACTTGTGCGTTTTGCAATTATTTCCTGTTGCTGAAGTATGGTTTCATTTGCCGCAGATAATGCTTTATTTGCATCAGCAAGTGCCTGAACAAGTTTAGCATTCACAAAATTGGGAACCTCATTTTGAGAAATTGCTTCGTCTTTTATCATATTCCCTTCACCACTCAGCAACCAATCCGCGGATATATTTTCGCATTTAGAGTAAATTATTTCAAGATCAAATGTTCCTCGCGTAATCCAGCTGCTTAATCCTTGGGGAGTAATGCCAATTTTACGTGCAAAGTCTGATTTATTGCCATTCGAATAATAATTTACCAACATCCTGATTTGCTGCTTTTTAACTTTTTTATCAACCATACCGCCAAATAAATTGAGTAAAAAATACGCAAATTGTTTTGTTTTTACTCAAAATGCGCATATATTTACATCGTGGTACGAACGTACCATACGTTCATAACCCAATAAATCGGGGTAAGTTACTGAAAAAATAGGAATTAACCAAAAATGGGCAGAATCTTAAAAAAGCGACCAGAATCCGCGCCGTCCAACTGGCAGGCTGTACTGACAGAAATGGAGATAAATGATGCTTGGTCGCTGAAATTAGAAGACAACACGGCAGATAATGCTCGCGCCGCGATTAAACGATTGCGAAGGAGCGCAAGATATTCTCATTTACGATTTAAGACACACAAACACAGGAAACCGAAACTATTCATTATAACACGGATAAATGATGATCCCGGACCTCAAAACAATAAAGCAACTACTTGAAGAGGCTATCGCAGTCGGTTCTTCAACGGTTCTGAAAGAGTTGCGGCCAAAATCCGACACTCTATCTCGTAAGAAAGCAGAGTTAGAATTCGGAGAATCCAGAATCCGAGAACTACTCGAAGCCAATTTAATTAGTTTAAGAAAAATTGGTGCGAGATATTATCTGAGTAGAGTAGAAATCAATCAAGCCCTTTGTCAATCATCAGTTCAATTACTATACATCAAAACTCAAGATGGGCAGCAACCGACCTCTGACAAAAAAAGAGTGGGCCGAATACTGGGCAATCGTAGACGAACAAGAAAAACGTGAGTATCTACGCCTGCGGACATACACTGTGCTGTTTAAGATGCTTTGTCCTGCATGTTCTTATAATGCAGAGACAAGGAAAAAGATAGTCTATGATTGTCCAAACTGCCGGATAATTAAATGGCACAACTGTTCGATAAGACAAGTTCAGAGCGAAGAAATAAAAAATAGAATTATAACGAAATATCCAACAACAGAATGGATTAAGGCTTATGATCACACACGAGCCCTGAAATGGAGTTGGAAAAAGCACGAATCGAAATTCAAACAAGACATCATGGGGAATTGGATTCCAAAATGATATTCGAATATGCGTAGAAAGCGCATATATGGTTCTTTTAATAATCTATTTTTCGAAGTAAAGTAGAGAAAACTTCGGGGAGGCAGTTGCCCCTGTCTCCCCAAATTTTACAGATGGCGAATCAGGTTAAAATACGAGATAGGGGTGGCTACGTATACACGATTCCGGAAAATAACATTTCGGAAGCAGCTATTGATATATCGTCATATACGAAGGTCAAGCATCCCAATCTGTTTATTGATATGAGATCTGCGTATTCATACACGCAGTTCCTCGCACTGTTTCGTATCGCAATATCGTTACAACCAATTATTCGGACCAATTTCGACACACCTGATGGAAAAATTTCCATTCAAGCAAAAAATGTCTACTGGGATAGAGAATCACACATAGTAGAAATTGTATTACCACTACGAGACTTTGGCGTTAGGCCCGAACATTATAACGAACTCGAAAGGGCTCTCCTCGACATGAGCCGGATCAGTGTGACTTTTCCTCAAAAATCGGCTTTAACGAATGAAGAACTGACTGCAACCGGAGGATTGTGCCATGTTGCGATTGAACGAAAGAATAAACGTCGTCAGAATGCACATTTCTTTTTTCACGAGCAGATCGTGCACACAATCATTAATCCTCAAAACGGTTTTTCCCAAATATTAAAGGAAACGGTTGAGAAGGTCAGTTCAATCTATACTGCCAAGTTATATTTCAATATCTGTCGTTGGGCGGATAAAGGCCAGTGGGTTGTCAGCTATTTGGAACTGAGATCCATCCTGAATATTGATCCAACAAAATACAATTCATATCACGATTTTCGGAAACGAATACTGAAAAGCAGTGCTGATGCTTTGATGAACAAAACGAATTATTGGTTTACGTTTTACGAACGGTTTCCCTTGCGCTCGAAGATTCCTGATATAATCTATTTCATTATTCATAATGGCCAGTTGAGTGACCAAGAGCAGCGTGATTATAAAAGCCGAGTAGATCGGATTAAGGACATAAGCTCACATTTTGGAATAACCGCTCGTTCCATGAGCTCTATCTTAGAAAAGATTACCCCGCAGAATAGTCGCTATGTGTACGAAAAACATAACGAACTACTTGCATATATCGGTGAAAATGAAAGTGAAATTACGAATCGTGCAGCCTATTACAGACAGGCTATGCAAAATATAGTGTTTGGCGAATTGCTCAAACCAGCCGAGATACAGACAGAATTCGATTTCTCAAACCCTTCAATACTTTAGGACAATGAAAGTTATAACAATTCTCAACTTAAAAGGCGGGGTTGGTAAAACCACGTCTACAATCAATCTGGCAGAGTATATAGCTTCGGTTGAAAAAAAGCGCGTACTACTCATTGATGCAGACCCACAGGCAAACCTTACTCATTTCTACCAAACAGACGTGCCCAAACAGGATAATTTTTTTGGAATTTTCGCCATGCGGGATAAGGTTCAACCGACCATCATCAAAAGGAACCTGCATATTATCCCTTCCAATGCCCGGTCGTCCAAGATCAATTCATTGATCGAAGGGGAGCATAATTCACTATATATTCTCACCGACATATTGCACAGTCGAGATTATACGGATATTTATGACTTTGTAATTATTGATTGCCCGCCCAGTTTGGGCCAAACGGTTGTCAATGCAGTCGTAGCAGCAGACTATGTAATTATTCCAGTTACAACCGGGGAATTTGCATCTCAAGGTCTCGAATCAGTGATTGCGGCAATAACGACCATCCAAAGGGAATACAATCCAAAGGTTACAATCCTGGGAATACTTCCAACACTGTTTAGTGCCGGTAGAGTCGCATCCCAGAACCTTATTTCACATTTGAGCGATAGTAGTTTTCCCATGTTCGATTGCCGGATTCGATATTGCGAGAGTTTCCGTAGAGCAGAGCTGGCACATAAAAGCGTATATGAATTTGACCGACGCAGTAATGCGGCTCTCGATATGACTGCATTCTCAAAAGAAGTAATGCTTCGACTCAAAAACAGTAATTATGACCAGTGAATTGGACAACCTGATTACCGACATGGGGCAAGGCTCCAGACGTCGCGGTATAAAAAAGGGGCGTAAAAAGATCAGAACGACTGTTCGAAGATCCACTATTGAGTTCACCGCAGAAATGGACTCCATTATCAAACAGCACCTATTCAAACATCATAAATCCTACGTCTGGGAAGCTGTTTACGACGGATTAAAATGTTTGGCCCAAAACGAAGGATATAAATATGACGAATGAAGAATATAAAGAGCGTCGCCAGGCACTCGGTCTGGCAATCGCCGCATTGGATAAAAAACACCTCGAAGACCGAGAATTTACAGACGGGGAACTTGTAGAAATTGATTACGACTGGCACAAACGTATCGGCGTGATCTGCGGCTGTTTTATCGACCCCTTCGATGGTTCCATCCAATACAGGTATCATCCGCTGCGAAAGAACGGCATTCCTGCAAAAAATATATGTCACACCTACCACGGCTGTAAAATTACGAGAGCATGACATTTCTCATATTATGCACCGCAACAGTTTGCAGTCTCACATCGCAGACCGATATCGAACGATTATTGAATATGGCAGGAAACTACCGCCAAGTCGAACAAACGATTCTGCTACTCAAGCGGCCGAATCCGATAATTGACCATGTACCCTGCATCTCGCCACTTCGGGCCGAAGATTTTCGACACCTCCGGATCAGCTCCGCTTACGGGCCTCGTCTCCATCCGCTCCTGAATGAATACAAACACCACGCAGGCATAGATCTGCCTGGCAACCCGGGCGAATGGGTTTATGCGACAGCGGGAGGAATGGTAGCGAAGGTCGGCCGGACAGCAACGATCGGAAAGTTCATCCGGCTACGCCACAATTACGGTTTCACCACCCTTTACGGCCATTTGAGTTCGATCGACGTTGTGGAAAGTGACAGTGTTCATATCGGTCAGGCAATCGGGCGCGTCGGCAGCACCGGCCGCAGCACGGGGCCGCACCTGCACTACGGAGTCACCAAGAACGGGGTTGAGCAGAACCCGCTCCCTTATTGCTATTTGTACCTCCGATGGCAGAAAATGTTGAATCGTGAAGGGAAGAAGTACATCAAAAGATCCGGTCCCAATTTAACGAATTAGCATTTTAATAACGTTTATAATGAAACATATCCTTCTATCTATTGCCGCAATTCTTATCGCAGCGGTTGCACAGGCACAGTTCTCCTCAGTATCGACTAATATCGTCGGCTGGGCCGCCGGTAATATCAATGTCGCAATCGATGTTAACGTCAACCTCCACAATACAGTCAACATCCCCGTGTCGATCAATCCTTTCAGATTCGGCGATACACAGTGGAGTCATGTAGTTTTACAGCCAGGCTGGCGGCACTGGTTCGTCGAGCGTTACATCGGACATTTCATAGCTCCATCGCTGGTCTACGCCAACTATACCATCGGTTACGACAAGCACACTTTCAAAGGCAATGCCTATGGCATAGGCTGCTCCTGGGGCTACTCGAAACTCCTAAGTACTCGATGGAACTTCATCGTCGAAATAGGTGCCGGTATCGTCTATACCCCCTACACCGAAAAACTGCGGACGAAATACATCGGGGAATTCGACGACGAATACACCTACTACCACCGTCGGTTCCTACTCCTCCCACTCAAGTGCAATTTGGCTTTTTCGTACCTTTTCTAACCCAGACACGGATAATGAGAATCTTCAAAACCACCACATATTTTGCGCTCTGTATCATAACGATCTCCTGTGCCATGACGCACTCTCTGCAACGGCAAACCCCAACGGCCGACATTCACCTGCCCAGTAACGGTCCCGTGGAAACTCCCGAAATTGAAGACGTTGAACGAGCCGTCACGCGGATGCGCAAGATCTCCATGAACGGCGGCCGTGACAGCGCCTATCTTGCCGAGGTCGAACGCGATTCCATCGGAGAAGTTACGATGAAAGGCGGCACGGTCCCCACGGTCTATGTTGTCGCCAAATCCAAAACCGTTGCCGAACGCAATGGAGAGATTGCCCTCGACTTCATCATAGGCATTCCTGCAACACTCCAAAATAACACCTGGGGGTTATCGCTCACCCCGGTCGTAGAGAACAACGGAACAGAAGAGGCGCTGCAACCCCTCTCTATCCGGGGTGAGCTTTTTTCCGAAGTGCAAAAACGCCAGTACTGGCAAATGAACAAGTATCTGAACCGCATTCTCGGCGATACAACGGGACTCTCATCCACGGTCAGTCTTGCGGCCAAATACTACGAAGCCTACAACCGATACCTGGGAAACAATAAAAAACGCCTGGCTGAGAAACTGGAAACCACGTACAAGGAAACGATCTCATTCCCCTATTTATCCGATCCACGTCTCGATTCGGTGCTGCTTCGAAAAGGCGAACTCAGGTATTATTATACGCAACGTTATCGGCCGACCAAAAATACGCATCGGCTACACCTCTATTTTCGGGGACACATCGATGCAATCGACCGCAGCCAATACGCCCTGGCCAACAGCGATACGTTGACCTATACCGTGACATCCATGCTGTCGCTTTTGGACAACGAACCCCGCTACATGCTCAAAGTAATCGACAAATACGTCGAGGTCCGGGATCGCAACTACATAACCTTCCCGGTCGGCCGTGCCAATGTAATCGACACGATGGGCCAGAACCTTGTGCAGCTTGCCAAAATCGAACGCCTGATGGACACGCTCATCAACCAGTACGAATTTTTCGTCGATTCAATCACCATTATAGCTTCATCATCTCCCGACGGCTCGATGGCGACCAACAACCGTATTGCCGGGGAACGGGCCCGATCGATCAAAGAACGTCTGGTCCGAAAGTTCGGCCACGAAGTCGATACGCTGATTCGCACCCGCTCCATCGGCGAGGATTGGGCATTGCTCAAACGCCTGATACGTCACAACAGCGATATGCCCAACTGGGAGCAAATCACGGCCATGATCGATCAAAGCGGGAATCTCGACGTGACGGAGCCGCAGATCCGCCAGCAGTTTCCCAAAGATTACGCCTATATGAAAGAAATCCTTTATCCCCAACTGCGAGCCGTAGACTTCCGCTACAACCTGCGCCGCGTCGATATGGTCAAAGATACCGTTGTATTGACCGTGCTCGATACGACCTACATGCGCGGAGTGCAGCAGCTCCGCGACCGGGATTATGTCGGGGCGCTACGCACCCTGAACGACTACAAGAGCCAGAACCTTGCCATAGTCCTGCTCTCCCTGGGCTATGACGAAGCCGCACTCGAGATTCTGGAGCAGCTACCTCCGGCCGAGAAGAACGCACGCACGGATTACCTCTCGGCCATCGCGCTCTCGCGCATAAACCGGCCACACGAAGGACTTGAGTATTACCTCAAGGCAATCCAGGCAGACCCGGTGCTGAAGTTCCGGGGCAATCTCGACCCCGAAATCCAGATACTTTACAAGCAGAATAACGTCACATCAACAGCATATAACAACTAAGACCATGAGTAGATACGATCTTTTCTATCGTCTGGCAATCTTGCTTTTCCTGGCAGCGGTTGTCTCCGGCTGCGAGTTCCACGACGACGTGGACGCCTCGGTCAAGCGCAAAGCCGTCGTGTATTTGCGCTACAATTACAACGATGGAGAACACGACTCGATGGACGAAGTGCAAAGTATGCGCTTATTCCTCTTCGACCTGGCCACAGACCGTTTATACCGGGATACGACATTGACACGAGACGAATTCCTGACAGATACCGGAGCCATGCAAACTTACATCAGTAACGGAAGATATGAATTTGTGTGCATGGCTAATGTAGGGCATGGCTCTACGGTGTCTGTCCAAACCCTGAGCAATGCCCGTCTCGACATCTCCGAGCAAGGGGCTGATCCGCTCTTTTTCGGACGGGTTCAGACTCCAATCGTAAAAGGCGATTCGTTGCGCTTCGACATCAACCTGTTCAAATCCGTCTACAAGATCAATGTCCTGATCGAGGGACTTCAGAATCTCGACAATCCCGAAGAATTCTATTTCGGATTGGAGAACTACTCTTCGCTGACCTTCGCAAACAAACCTGCCGGGGAATTCAAAGTCTATAAACCTGAATTGGTTTACAATAGCTCAAAAAGTACGCTGTCAGGTTCATTTTACACTCCCTATTTCCCGACAGACAGCCCCATCACTCTCGGCATATATACCGACAATCCTTCGTCGGTATATGGCCATACGCTGTTCGAATCTTCAATCCAGCGTTACATGGAGATCGAGCCCAATATCGGAGGTGACGTAGAGATTGACGTGCATATCATCCAAAACGGAGGTAATTTCACCATCACAATCTCGGACTGGGAAGGAACCATTGTTCAGGAAGAACATTTCGGGGCCTGAAGCCCTACATAATAACAATCAATTCTCCATTCATCCTTTAATTTTCGTATTATGAAAAAACTGTTTTTCAGAGTGGCTGCAATCGCAGCAATGATGGGCGCCATCGTGGCCTGTGACAAAGAAAACGTCGGTCCGGCGCCCGAAACCGACGGGAACGGCGAAGGAGCCGACATCGAACTGACCTTGCAGAACCCGAGCAATGAAACCCGGGCATTCGGAGCCGGGACCACCGAAACCTGGGAAAAATCGATCTCCTCCGCCGTACTGATCGTTTACAATACCTCCGGCACGCAGATCCTGCGCCGGGTATTGACTTCGGCCGAAGTAACCGCATCGACGGGGACGCCGATCAAATTCGTTCTGCCCGGAACGGAAGTCGATGCTTCGTGCGACTTCTACGTGATAATCAACCGCACCGTACCGGATGCCGTCACGACCAAGACGGCCCTCCTCGCTGAACTGGAGAGCGACATCGACTCCTACAACGGAACCTATGCCAACGTCACGACAAAGGCCATGCGCCCCGAAGGCTTTGTAATGACCGGTACTGCGACTGCCAAAATCGTATCGGGAACCACCGCCGTGGCCGTCACAGTTAAACGAGTCGTTGCAAAAGTCGAGATACAGTGCATAATGACCGATGCATTCCGTAGCAAGTATGGAAACGGATGTATTCAGGTAAATAAGATCACGCTGAGCAAAGGCGCCGAGAAGTCATATCTGATCGATCAGACGACAAGCAAATATGCCACCGTAAGCTCGACCTTCTCCTCGGCACAAGACGCATACTGCGACAAAGCCGGCGTTTCGGCAACCAATCAGTACAAGTACAACAACCTTTTCTACATCAATGAGAAGGCCGCAGCTGAAGCCGGATCGCGTGTCAAGCTCGACATCGAGGCTATCTATGATGCCGACGGAAACCTCTCGACGACAGACGACCAACTGCCGATTTCCTACGAAACTGAGTTAACGGGAGCAACCGGCGGCAAAATCGTACGCAACGGCTCCTACAAGGTCAACGCCAAACTCGATGGCCTGACAGGCCAGGATATAACGCTGGCCATCACCGTTGCAAACTGGGAAGCACTCGTAACGCAGGATGTAAATCTGGGACAGTAATCCATTCCATCATCCCCGCATTGCCGGGGATGATTCCGGCCACCGTAGCTCAATGGAAAGAGCGCACCTCCCATCGGGAGCTGAGGTTGTGGGTTTGAGTCCCGCCGGCGGCACACATTTCTAACATTAAGCGCCATGAAACAAATTCTTCTTTCCCTGTTGCTCGCAGCCAGCGTCGCCTGCAACAAAAACAATGACGGTCCCGCACCGCAACAAGAGAATCCGTTCACTTTGAACGTCGAATATGAAAACCGCGCCTATAATCCGGGTGAAACGATCGATGTTACATTGACCGTTGAAAGGGAAACAGCCCAAGAGGATTATTTCCTCTTTGCCCCCGTATTCTATGGAACGGGAACCATTACGCTCGAAGGAGAACCTATAAGCTGGAAAAAGGGGCAGCAGATTCCATACGGAATCATCAATGAATCCGGCTCGTCGGCAACGCTGCATTTTAACGTGGCTCCTGAATTCAGCGACAAAGCTAAAAATGAATACAGTCTGCGGTTTTTCGTCAGCGGCCCTGACGGAACGCACAAAACATACAAAGAAATCCAGATCAAGACTCAAAATACAGCTCCGATCACGGCACAAATCATCAGCACCGGAGAAACACACATCGAATTGGATGAAACTTTTTCCTTCGAATGGTCGGCATCAAAAGAAAACTATACGGGCAATTTCAAAGTAGATACTAAAATCTCAGAAGGGGACGGATATTTTATCGACCCGGACAATGACAATCGCACCGTATGGAGTTTCAACATACCAGCCAATTCCACGAAAAGACTCGAATACCAACCCCTGAAAACCGGGATTCACAAATTTACTATTACAATTTTCGACGGCATGAGCAGGACGGTATTGGACGGCTCTGTCGAGGTAATGCCGGATAGCTACGGCCCGGGGTCCGGACTGATCAGCCCTGATCCCGGAGTGTACATTTATGCTGGGGCGCGATATTACCCGCGCTCGAAGTGGAAAACCGAATGGGGGCTGAAGGCCGAAGGGATAGCGATCGTTTCAAGCCAAAGTTCCTTTCTTCTGGCTCCCGCGCCTAAAAGCGGGAAATGGGCAGATCCTCTGCAAGAGGGTGATCCAGAGAAAAGAGATTACATGAGTATCATGCCAGAATTGACATGGACGATGGATTATGACATGGCCAAAGCGGATTTCGACGGGTATAAGAATACGAAAGCGTTGGTAGATGCCGACAGCAAAGGATTAATACAGGCTCCGATAGCGAAACTCTGCTACAATTATGATCCCGAGCAGCCCGGGAAATGGTATATACCGGCCGCCGGGCAGCTGTTCCTGATCCACGAGAATTTCGAAGAAGTACAGGCATGTTTGAAAGCAATCGGAGGCCAGCGTTTCGAATACCAGTATCGAAATGAATATTATTGCAGCTCCACAGGGTGCAACAACATCAATATCTTTGCCCTTATATGCAATTCGACCGGGACCTCCTCATTCGGATCGCACTGGATTTATCCAAGTCATTCTTACAAGACCTACCCCGTTCAAACCTTAACATTTTAAGTATGAATAAGACAATCATTATTTTGATAGGCTGCATTCTATTTAACAGTTGTTCAAAGTCAACCTATCGAATCACCGAGCCGGCACCAACGCTCGAAATAAAAGCATTGCAGGATACCTATACGCTCCAGGAACCGGCATACATCCAGCTCAAAGTCTCGCAACAGGGATATGACGGGGAGTTTCAGGTCTCGGCAGTACTCAGTGAAGGTGTCTGCGAATTGACCATGCAGGGCCGCGACCTGCCTACCGACGGGACATGGGCATCGATGTCCAATGCCACGGAGATACTGACGCTCACACCGACCAAAGCCGGAACACTAAGGATCTCTTTCGAGGTAAAATCGAAAGATGGCGGCCAAAGCGGCCGTAGCTTCATAAACTTCACGGTGAAAGAGAGACCGGCCCTACAATTTTCCATCGAATGTCCGGAGACCGCATCCATAGCTTCCCCGGTAGCGTTGACGATGATCGTTACCAAAACCGGATGGGAAGGAGCCATACCCGTAAGATATGAACAGCTCAGCGGTAACGGAACACTTCAATACGGCGCAGTTAATCTTGCACCAAGTGTAAACTTTTCCGTACCGGCGAACTCCGAGCAGCCACTCTACTACACGCCTGATGCACGAGGTATTCACAAACTCCAGTTCTCGGCAACAGACGGGCGAACGACAGAATACAAGACCATTGAGATCATCATAACGAACTGACCTATGAAACAGATAATAATAGCCGTACTCTTGTTCATATCAGTTGGATGCTCCTCTTCTGAATACCGGATCATCGAGCCGCGGCCGACACTGGCACTTTCGAAAAACTCGGCCAACTGCGAACTCGGCCAGGCGGTAAACATCACATTGACCGTCGATCAGGAAGGAGTGGATGGAAATTTCTCGATTTCCGCATTTATCCGTCAAGGGAAAGCGCAAATCTCGATCGAGGGAAGAGAGGTTCAAACGACCGGGCAATGGGTCACATTGGACGGGAAAACCGCTCGAATAGACATAACGCCGGAGGCCGTCGGGGAACTGGTCGTAAACCTCCAGGCGAAAGCTCCATCCGGAGAAACCAGCGATCAGCAAGAACTGTCAGTAACCGTAACCGCACCGTCCCAGATAGCCGCCGAAGCAACCTGTGAAGCCAAGATCATAAATCTCGAGCACGGAGCCAAAATTCCCGTACAACTTCAGATCGACGGAAAAAGTCCGGATGGAAAATTCATGGTAACCCCATCGATCAGTCAGGGTCAGGGTAAAATATTTCTCGAGGGGAATATCGTCAACGATGCAAAATGCCCCGTAGACGAGAACACGACGTTCGAATATTTCCCGGAGGTGATCGGGGAACAGATCCTCGAGTTTCAAGTAACTACCTCCCAGGCGACGGCCAAAGCAAGGGCATATATGGATGTCGTAAGGAATATCGTCGTCACAAGCACCGTCGAGGGATGCTTCTCGATCGAGGGAGCCGGAGAATATAACACTGAAGGGCAAGAAATAACTCTCGCCCTGGTCAATGACGAACTATTCAACTTCGAAGCGGCAGAATGGTATGACGCATCCGGGAATTTGCTTTCCGAAGAAGAAACATATTCAATGAAACTATCGACCGACTGCATCACGGACATCGAAGTAAGGCTGAAACAGCGGAATGTAACGATTACCCGAACCGGAATAGCGCAACTCGAGTATCAATACCTCGTGATGGAGAACGGCCGTCCCGTACCAAAAGTTGCCTATGATTACCGGACGCAATACTCGGCCGACTATAAAGCATCGGAACCTATCAAATTCTACTACGAAGAATACAGGCTCGACAAAAGCAAGATTCCACCGCCTGCCGTGAAAAAAAGTGCGGCGCCGGTCCTGCCCAAAGGAGCCACAAAATCCGGATACTTCTGGCGGTACGACAAGAAATACACCGTCTACCTGCGGGCATCGGACAATCCGGAGTTTAAGTTCAATTTCAATCAAAGATGCATAGAATCGAAAACTACGAAATACTACATCCCTACCGATATAACAATGCAATAACCTTCAAAACCACACGACATGAAAAAGACAATTTGGATATTAATGGCAGCATGGATTCTACACGGTTGCAATCAAGACAACACTCAGGATACATCCGATCCGCGCAGCGTTGCGATCGAAATAAAAATCCAGCCCGACAAACTCGGAAAAATCACGAGGGCGACAGACGAAATGTCCATCAAAGACGTAAACATCTATCTCTATAATGACAAAGGCGAGATCATACTGCATCGTTATCAGACAAGTCCGACGCTGCAATTCCAATGCGTTCCAGGAAACTATCGGATGCGAATTGCGACCAATTTAGGGCACGATGTGGGGGAAAATCCGGCATCGGAAGATTTCATCGTTACACACGCCGACGAGTATGATATCCTGCCGATGTTCTACGAAGGCAATGTTAGCATACCGCCGTCAGGAGGGACACTGCCCGCAGTAGAAGTACAACGCATCGTAGCAAAAATATCCTATAATATTGCCGTCCAACCCACGGATATAGAGCTGCAATCCGTACAACTTCGCTCCGTACCTCGCTCGGTATCCCCTTTCGATGCTACAGTCACTCCGTCGGACAATCCCGACGATTATACAGACTGCCCCGAAACCGAAATCTCAGACAAACAAGCTACCGGAACCTGTTATCTGCTATCCAATATGCAGGGTTCGGTCCCATCGATTACCGATCAGCGGCAAAAAAACAAAGACAATGCCCCCGACAATGCCTCCTATCTGCTGATTCGGGCGTTGGCCGGCAACAAGGTACTGACATATACGGTCTTTCTTGGTGAAAACAACACCTCGGATTTCAATGTCCGTGCGAATGTACAATATCGATTCAATATCTCGATTCTGGGAAACAATGAAGTAGACACCCGGATTTCCGCCTATACATTGCAAGTGTGGGATGATTTCGACGACTATAACTACGGTGGATACTGCCTGATGGACGGAACCCGTTACCTGCACATCGACGTAGAATGCTTCGACGGATCGGCTCCGACACGGGGACATTTGAAACTCCTTTCGGGAGATCTGAAAGGTTTTACGTTCAACTACGGAGATACCGGAGCAGAACATGATTTCGACTTGTACGATATGAACGGAGACAACACTTACGAAATGGAGTATACTCCCAAATGCTTCACCGACGAGAATTCATTGCTGGCATACCGTATTACGTTGATGGATGCACATGGATTCACGCAATCATACGACTTTGAACACCGCATGGCAAATACCATTCGGACACATATTGTCGGTTCCGGAAGTATCACCGTAGCAGGTGCACTTCATTCCGAAACTCACGGCATGTCGGTTACAACCCTCTGCATGGAAGGATGCACCCTGACAGCGATTCCTGCCGCCGGATACTCGTTCGACGGGTGGTATTATGACGAGGAATTTAGCAACAAGGCATCGGATCAAAACCCGTATGCGTTTGCGACGACAGATTGGTTCCGCGACATGTATGCAGTATTCCGGCCTGAAACGGAGCCTTTGGACAACGAAGGAACGGCCAATTGCTACATCGCGCCGAAACTCGGGTCTTCATACTCATTCAATGCAACGGTAATGGGCAACGGCAAAACAACACTCAATATCACCCCGCAGAAACTATCCGGAACACAGGCCCGTGTGATCTGGGAAACCGGAACAGTACGCGGGACAGTCATAACGGATGTCGAATACAAGTCCGGACGCATCATTTTCAAGACCGGGACAGAGCGGGGAAATGCGCTTATCGGGCTCTTCGACGCTTTTGGAAATTGCATCTGGTCCTGGCACATCTGGTCGGTAGACTATGACATTGAGACATCAGGGCAAACTTATGTCTCCGGAGCCGTATTCATGGACCGGAACCTCGGAGCTCTGACAACAGACTGTACGCAAGCTGCCGCCAAAGGGCTATACTATCAATGGGGACGCAAAGACCCGTTCATGTATCCTTCGACTTTCCAGCAAAACAGTTGGAATCAGAAGGTGCAGGCTCCGGCAACCTATATGTCCGGATTCGAATATACTGAAATAACGGCCACAAGTGAGTGGGAAGAAATGATGAGCCCGGAATGGGCGGCAGCACATCCGTCGAATTACATCAATCCGCTGTTCCCGCAGGATTGGGACGACTTTCCCTCCGTATCGGACTGGTCATACAAAGATCAACCGAATCTGTGGGGAAACAGAACCACGACCTCTATAGACAAAACCACCAGCAAATCCATCTACGATCCATGTCCTCCGGGATGGAGAGTACCCGATCTGGAAAGTTTCAAGGGAATAGAATACGTGAGCAGTACGGCACCCTATTATGTAACGATACGCTATAATGGAAATGCTACGACACAAATTCCGTTGGGAGGACGTTATTTCGAGATATACAGCCAAAACGGAACAATAGGAACACTATATACGGCTGCACCTTACGGCTGGAACTCGGATAGGAACTACTACTATTTCGAACGTCGTGGGACAGGAATAGCCTTCCAACCACAGTCCAGCACAACAATCACGACGTCAGACCTGTCTCGATATTGGGCCAGTCCTGTGCGGTGCATCCGGGAATAAGCCAGAACATCATTTCTATACAACCAAAGAGGAACGAGATAGAACTCGTTCCTCTTATGCCTTCTATTCAATTAGGCATATATCATATAGCAACGCCCGAGCATCAACTTTTACCTGAAATTTTCGCTGAAACATTTCGATCATACTACCCAAAACTACATTACGCGGCGTTACAAATAAAAACCGGCAACAAAAGTTTAGAATTTGCAAATAACCGAATGTGCAGAAAAAAGCAAATATCAGGTACAGCTATTTTAATAATTCCAATCAGCAGTTGAACTGCTGATTGGAATTAATACTTTATTCTATTCTGCCTATATTCGATAAAGTCCGATCGGGCAGGCTTGGCAGTAAGTTGAGTTACCTATCCGTTACCTGCCCGAAATACCTTAGATATTTGTTTTCATCTTATTATGCTAAATTTTCTTACAACGAATAAAATCCTCAAAGTTCAAGTTACTATGCAACGCAGTACGTTCATAGTCCTTATCTACCTAAAAAGAATACTGAGATGGATTCGAAAAACATCATTATCTTGCGCTCCGTATAAATTCTTTAACCATTATCATCTCTATTCTTGATTTCGAAGCCTTTCTTTGCCAATAGTTCCGTCCCAATTGCAGTGATTCTCACTCTCAATGCAGAACTTTTCTTATTGCATTCAGAAACATCAGAACCAGAAGAAGAGTGCACCCCCGAATCATAAATGGCTTTCTATGGCTCATCCCTATATATACTTCATTCTGCATTTCAACACAACACTTACGATCCGTAAGACAGAAAGTACCCTTTTCGCATAAACGGAAATCATAAACGCAAAATGTTTGCATTTATTGTTACAACACGTGTTTTTTTGTCTCTCTCAGGGTATTAGTTCTCACTTTTTTACCTACTTTTGTTAGGCAAACCGAATTTTTTATAGTATGAAAGGCACTTTTACTGCTTCCCATGCAAGGTTCCGCCGTAACTCGTGGCGCACCTTATTATTAATGTGTGCCCTGACAATCGCCGACGCGTCCCTGGCAAGGGGGGGGGAGGAAAAAAATTCGACCCCTTATTCAGGTAACTCCGCGTTAGCGTCGTCAGAGGCACAATCCGCACTCCAAAGTGCGACCCGCGAAATCAGCGGACAGATTTTCGACGCACAAGGCACCCCTTTGATCGGAGCAACGGTTATGATCAAAGGCACTTCGAAAGGAATTCACACCGACACGGACGGAAAATTCACGCTGACGATCCCCAATACGAGCAAGGTCGTCGTCATCTCGATCTCCTACGTCGGTATGAAGACCCGCGAAATCGGAATCACCACTCAAAAAACAATCAAAATCAAGCTCGAATCCGACACGGAGATCGGCGAGGTCGTCGTAACGGGTTACGGCGTCGTGCAGCGCCGCGAGGACCTGGTCGGCAGCGCCTATCAGGTAAGTTCCAAAAAGCTGGAACTGATGCCCGTAAGCCGTGTGGATAACCTGCTCGACGGCATGGTGCCGGGTATGCAGGTATCGAAAGGATTCAACAACAGCGACGAAAGCATGCGTGCACGCCTGACCGTACGCATTCGCGGCGATGCGTCGCTCAGCGCTTCGAATGAGCCGCTGTGGGTCGTAGACGGAGCTCCCATATACACGGGAGGAATCACCGGACTGAGCATCGGAACCGAGTACACCATCAGTCCCCTCTCGTTCATGAACCCCAACGACATCGAGTCGATCACGGTCCTAAAGGATGCCTCGACCACAGCCCTATACGGAGCCGACGGTGCCAACGGCGTGATTCTCATCACCACCAAGAAAGGCCGTATGGAGAAGACCAACATCAACGTCAGCTTCAAATACGGCATCGCTTTCGCCAACGAGAGCACCCGTTACAAGATGCTCAACGCTTCGCAATACATGGAATATGCCCAGGAAGCGTGGGTCAACGCCGGTTATCCTATCTCAGCCTTTCCCTATCAGGACAGCGAATATAACAGCTACTCCACAACCGATACCCGATGGCATGAACTCTATCTCGATACGGGGCAGACCTTTCAGGTGGACCTGAGCGCCAGCGGCGGCACCAAGCGAATGAAAAACTATATCTCGGCAGGTTACTACACCGAAGATATGATTCTGAAGGGCAACAAGCAACAGCGCATTTCCCTGCGCTCCAATTCGACCTACACATTCTTCAAAGGACTCGAAGCGACGCTGATCCTGAACGGAACCTACAATATCAACGACACGTTTCCATCGACGCGCAACTACTACGAAACTCTGCCTATCTTCTCGCCGTACGAGAACGACGGGCATACTTATCGGTTGTACAACTATTACAGCCGGGATTCGTTCTACGAATACAAACCGACGCAGGTGAAATTCCATGCCAACGACCTGCCCGAACGGGACCAGAACGACAACCGGCAACGGGCGCTGAACGCCAGCGTGAACGCTTCGCTCAAATGGGAACCCATCAAGGGCCTTTCGGCCACCACACAGTTCGTAAGCAATTATATCGGGACCTACGAAGCGTTGTACTATGCCCGCACCAACCTGTCGGGATACTACGCCAACGAACCGTCCGGTATTTCACAGCGGAGCGGCGTCTTCAACCTGAACTGGGCAAGCATCAACCGCATCAATTTCGACCGCGAATTCGGAAAACATCGCATCGGAGTCGTGGCCGGTATCGAGTTCAAGCATGAGGAAGGCCGCAACCTCTACGTTTCCGGGTACGATTTCATCAACGACCAGATCAAGGAGATCGCCTATGTTCCCAAGGCCAACATCAGCGGATCGAGCAACACGACCTATTCACGGTCGCTCTCCTATCTGGGACAGGCATCCTATGCCTACGACAACCGTTATTATATGACGGTGAACGCACGGCGTCAGGGCTTCTCCGCCTTCGGCGAGTATTCCCGCTGGGCGACATATGCTTCAATAGGCGTCGGCTGGAGCATCCACAACGAAAAGTTTTTCCGCAGCGACATCTTCGACACCCTGAAAATCAAGGCTTCGTACGGAACCAGCGGAAACTCGCGCGTTGACACATCATCGGCGCACGGCACCTATAGCCTTTCGTCAAGCTACTCCTATCAAGGGAACATCGGTGCCCTGCAGAGCGCAGTGGCCAACCCGGGACTTACCTGGGAAACGACCTACATGACCAATGTGGGATTCAGCGTCGGACTTTACAAACGTGTGATGGTCGATTTTGAGTTTTATAACAACGTCACGACCGACATGCTGACCGAAAGCCGCGTGTCGTCGATCATCTCCGAGGACGCCGTCATGCGCAACGTCGGCAAGATGCGCAACCGGGGTTACGAGATCACTATCACGTCCGCGAACATCGTCCACAAGGATTTCTCCTGGCAAACCGAGCTGAACATCGCCCACAACCAGAACAAGATCCTGACCCTCTTCGAAGGCATCACCAAGAGCTTCGGAGAGCGCGTTTGGGCAGAGGGACGCTCCAAAAACGAATGGTGCCTCATCCGCTGGGCCGGTATCGACCCTGCCGACGGCAAGCCCATGTGGTACGACAAACGCGGCAATGTCACCAAAGTCTACGACTACGACAATCGCGTTTCGGACGGGCGAACGCCCAATCCGGCTGTTTTCGGCAGTATGACCAATATCCTGCGGTGGAAAGGGTTCTCGCTACGGTTTATGCTGAACTATACAATCGGCGGCTGGCAATACACCTCCTTAGACCGTTACACCTTGAACTCGGGATACGACATCATCGAATCCAATGCACCGCTCGAAGCATTGGACCATTGGAAAAAACCGGGAGAACTGGCCGTCGGCCCCCGCGTCATCTATAAGAACGACATGAAAACGACATCTTACACCGACCGCTTCTTGCACCGCATGACCAACATCCGTCTGCAAAACGTCGCACTGACTTACCACTTTCCGAAACAACTGTGCAAAAAACTGCGGATGGAGGCAATGAGCGTCTCGCTGGTCGGCGACAACGTCTATCTCTGGACCCCCGATCAGAAACGCGGAGAAAACAGTTACAAAACAATCATGAATTCCGGATACCCGATGACCACGACCTATTCGGCGAATCTTTCCGTAACTTTCTGACATTCGAATATATGAAACGAATAACGACATACATTTCAACCACGGTCCTGCTGGTTTGTGCGACCGGATGCAGCAGTTTCCTCGAGGTCGAGAACATCGGCAAAAGCACGACTCCGTCTTTTTTCGCAGAATTGGCGGGACTGAAAAGCGCATATAACGGCATATACAGCGCCACCTACTCGTTTTACGACGACTATGCGGTCAACTATCCCGATCTGGCGAGCGACCTGGCGGACGTGACTCCCAACGCCGGGGAGATGCAGACGGACATCTACAATTTCCTGGCGCTGCCCGAGGACAATGCGGGTTATCCGCGCCTGGTCTGGAGAGGGGCTTACAGCGTGGTGATCAATGCCAACAACATCATTCATTACGGCCCTGGCTTGAAAGAAAGTTATCCGGGCGATATCACCGAGATCGACCGAATCGTTGCACACGCCCATTTCATCCGTGCGCTGATGTTCCTGAACCTCTGCAATGCCTACTGTCAGACCTATACTTACACGGCAGACGCCTCGCATTTGGGTATTCCCCTGCCCATACGCCCGATAAGCTTTAACGACATAATAGCCCGGAGCAGTCTGAAAGAGGCATACGCGCGGATCATCGAGGATTTCAATACGGCGCTGACGACACTCGAAAAGACGGGAGAATCCGACGTATATTATGCTTCGGCAACAGCGTGTCGGGCATTGCTGGCCCGCGTATATCTATACATGGGCAACTACGAACTTGCCGAAGAATATGCGTCGCAGGTAATTTCAGCGGTTCCGCTGACACCTCACGACGAATATGAAATGATGTTCCGCTATCCGCACGAAAACAAGGGCAAGGAGACGATCCTGCGGATGAGCGGTTATGAAAAATCATCGTCGATAAGCAAACTCTACGATCCCTCGAATTCGCCAAAAGCCCTGCCGTCGGCCAAGCTGCTGGCGCAGTTCGACGACCCCGACGATATCCGCCGCCAGCGGCTGCTGCATTACAACCCGGTTTATGAAGGTTATGACGACGATACGCACGGATACGAAATGGACGCCTGCGTGAAATATTATGTCAATGACAAATACAAAAAGGACAACAACGGACTCTACGGACACAGCGATCCGTTCGTCGTACGCTGCTCGGAAATGTACCTGATCCGCGCCGAAGCGCTCTGCAACCGAACGAATCCCGATCTCGACGACGCCGCCGCCGACTTGAAAGCCCTGATCGCTCGCGCAACGGGCAAGAAGGCCGAAGAAATCACGCTGGAATATTCCGGACAGGACGGGATGAACGCCCTGATCGAACGGGAACGCATGCGCGAACTCTGTTTCGAGGGCCACCGTCTGCTGGACATTGCACGGCATCATCAAAATCTGGTACGCGACGAGTCGTCATCGGCAATAACCAAAACACTCGAATATCCCGACTATCGTTTCGTACTGCCGATCTGCCAACTTGAAATGGACTCCAATCCCGCGATGCAGCAGAATCCCGGATACGGAGGCGTAGAAGAATAAACACACTCAATCGACATCATACCATGACTAACAAAATAACTATTATACTGGCCGCCGCAACGGCATTGCTGCTCTCCTCCTGCGAGAAGGACAAACCCTACGACCACCCGTTCGTCTACATCATACAGGCCGATGACGCCGCTTATGCCGCAACATCGACCGTATCGTCCCAGGCGACCGTCGTCCGCACGTACAACATCTGCCTCAGCTCAAAAGAACTGAGCGAAAATCTGATCGTGGACTACTCGTTCAACGTCGGCGACGGGCTGAAAGCCGGTGTCGATTTCGAGCGCGTGACCACCGGCAACCAGATCGTCTTCGTGCCGGGTGTTTACTCCATGCCGATCCGCATCCGCTGGCTGCCCAACGAGATCGACCCGTTGAAGGACAACACGATCACGATCCGTATCGAAAACACCAGCCTCGGATTTACGGTCGGATTCCCGGGTCCCGACCAACTGTCGCGGCAGCACACGATACGAAAAATAAACATGTAATCATCACCTTTAATCTATACGAATATGAAAAAGTATTTATCCATGATTTGCTGCCTCGGGGCGTTGCTCACCGCAGGATGCAGCGACGACAAAACCGGAGAAGAGGAAGGCCCGACGGGCGAAGCCAAAATCACGGCATTCGGCTTCAAAGCCGAAAACAATCCCGACTATCTGGTAAAGGATTACACCGGCACGATCTCCGGCACAGCGATCAGCGTAAAGGTCCCGGCCGACACCGACCTCTCGGCGCTCGTAGCGACGTTCGAAACGGCCGACGGCGAATCGACGGTAACGGTAAACGGCACAACGCAGGTCAGCGGCACGACGGCCAACGACTTCAGCGATCCGGTAGACTATCTGGTAAGCCTCGGCAAGAAGAACGCCCTTTACACCGTAACGGTCAGCGAACTGCCTGAAGCCGTATGGACCAAAGTCACGGAGTGGGAACAGGATGCAAATGCCGTTCGACTGGAGATAGATCAAACAGACAATCTTCCTTGCCTCGCCGTGACAAATGAAAATGCGGTGACATTCGCTAAATTGAATGGAAATACGATCACAAGCGAAACCGTAGTAAATAGGAAAGGCCAATATCCAGGATTGGGTATCGACAACTCCGGACAGCCCTACATATTTTTCTATGAGAGTAAGACGCTGAGCGGGACTGTAGCCTCCAAAACAGGCAGCGTATGGGCTGAAGTCTGCAATTCAATCGAAAGAACAGCCAATCAGGCCGGTCCTACCATTGCCGCAATTGACGGGAAAGTATTTGTATTCACGGTAAACGACAACAGAAGCCCGAGTACAAGAAGACGACTGATCGATGTAGCCACTTATGACGGCAGCTCTTGGACAACGAGCGGCGATATCCCCGGACGCAGTATAACCAGAGGATATTGGCCCATCGCACGAACTAAAAACGGTACAATGTATCTGTTCATATTGAATCCCGTTTCGCCGAATTCATTCTCCATTTATACATATAAGAATGGAACATGGAGCACTTTTATCGAAGAATATGCATATCCGTCTTCCGAACCCGGTATAGAACCAGCCACATATCATTCTTTCTCGCTCTATTGCCCGGATATGGTAATTGATGATGACGGTAACATATACCTCGGAATTTGCTATGATTACAGTCCCCAGGTCCTCAAAATCGATGCTAATACGAAAGAGATCAATCGTATCGGCTCAGCAATTCCATCCCCTGGAAATACAGCAGGACGGACCTGCCGTATCGCATTAAGTCCTCTGGGTAAGTTATATATGGCCTATAGAAATTCAAACGACGCCAAACTGCTACAAGTTGTTTCTCTCGACGAGAAGACAAAAGATTGGACAGCACCGGTGCAGATTAGTACAGATCCCGTTTACGATGAATTCGAATGCAAATTCGCAGCCGACGGAACAGCCTATTTAGCCTACTATGTTCTGGAAGAAAAAACTGACGGCGTAGTAACTACACCCTCCAAAATATGCCTATACAAACTAGTTACTGCGGAATAATCTTGAATCAACCCTATCCCGACTAATCCTATAATTCATGAAAAAGAAGATTCGCACAGCAAGGGCCTACGCAATGGCCCTTGCCCTTGCAGCAACGATTTCGATGGTGTCGTGCCAGACACAGGATTATTCAACCGATTTAACGTTAAATAACGAGCAAGAATATATACAAGACAACAGCAGAGTTAAGGCCACGCGATCCAATATAACTGCTACAAGGACAGTCTTTGAAAAAGTCCAAGCGATTATTTGTGATCATGTAGACATTTCGCCTGGTCAAATCCAATTGAGTTCGATTATCAGAAACGATTTAGGACTCGACAGCCTGGATTTTATTGAAATAATCATGTCTGTCGAGGAAGAACTCGGAATTTCTATCCCTGACGAGGCCATAGATAGTTTGATAACAATAGAAGATTTAGTGGTTTTCATAAACACAAATCTTTCATCGCATCCAGCAATTTTCACAAAACTTTTACTGATACTCGAAGAACAAATAAATATTTCCAAAGGTCAGGTAGACACTTATTCCAACCTGAATACGGATTTGGGAATGGATAGCTTGGACTTAGTTGAATTAATAATGGCTGTCGAAGAAGAGTATGATATTCAGATTCCAGATGAAGACCTCAAAAATATTGTAACGGTTGAGAATCTGGTCGATTACATAGCCGCACAAACCGAGCAGCAACCGCCGGTTAATCCGCCAGTCAATCCGCCGATTATTGATCCCGATCCGCCGGTCGACCCTCCAATTACCGATCCCGATCTACCTGCAGATCCGACCGATATCGAGAATTGGCTCAAAGAAACACTCTCTATGAAAACAGGCACTCCTAAATTCATGCTAACTCGGTCAACCCGCCTAATAGACGATTTAGAAATGGATGAGGTGGATATTCTCGACTTCAAGTTAGCGGTTGAATCACACTTTAGAATTTTGATTTTTGATGACAGAGCAGCAATGCTGTTAACCATCGGAGATTGGATTACGTACATCGAAAACCGAGCACCTAGCCGTCCTCTCAGCACTGTTCTCCAATAAATAATGCGGGCCGCAAGGCTCGCATTATTTTACCCGAATATCCGATCGACATTTTCACCCATGAAACCGATTCCTTTTTACCTGATATTGGCATTTCTGACACAAAGCCTTATCATGGCACCCCAACAGAGCGGGGCACAGCCAGTGCGTTCGGGAACGCTCTTTCTCGATCGCAACGGCAACGGGGTTCGAGACCGGGGAGAACGCGTCCTGAAAGGCGTTCCCGTATCCGACGGTGACACGGTCGTCGTCACCGACCGGAAAGGCCGCTATATCCTTCCTGCAACGGCGCACAGCAGCATATTCCCGATCCTTCCATCCGGTTACGAATTTCCGGGCGACGGAATTCGCAACACCCGGTTCCGATACTACCCCGACAGCACGGCAGACGGCAATGCCGATTTCGGACTGGTGCGCCGCCGACAGCCCGATCGTTTCAGCATCGCTGCCGTGGGCGACGTGCAGTTCGGCGACACTACCGAAGCGGGATATGCCGCACGCACCTTCTTCTCGGAACTGGCGGAACGCCGCGACATGGCCTTTTCGCTTTTTCTGGGCGATCTAGTAAACGACGACTGCTCGCTGTTCCCGCTCTTCAAGGAGCTGGCCGACGAACTGCCGATGCCTTCGTGGACACTTTCGGGCAACCACGACCGGGATATGGACAGCGTCCGGACCGTTGTCCGCTACAATGAGGCTTTCGGAGCCGACACCTACGCTTTCGACTACGGACCAGTCCATTTCATCGTCTTCAACAACGTCTTCACGGAAGGACGCCGCAGCTATGTCGGCAAACTGACTGAAAAGCAGTTGCGATTCCTGCGCAACGATCTGGCACGGGTGCCGCGGGAGACGCTCGTGGTCATCGCCCAGCACATTCCGATGGCTGCCACCAAAAACAAGGACGAAGTGCTTGCGCTGCTGGACGGGCGCCGCTGCCTAATGCTATCGGGGCACACCCATTCAGTCTTCCGGAAACGATTGGCGGAAAACGTACAAGAGCTGGTTGCCGGAGCGGTCTGCGGGTTGCTTTGGACCGGAGAACAAGACCTCGACCTGGTGCCGCGATCGCTGCAACCGTGCGGAACCCCGCGCAACTACTTCCGCATCAACTTCGACAAAACGGAATACGCATTCCGGTTCAAAGGCATCGGCATCGACGAAGCGTATCAAGCCGACGTATGGATAGCTGACGGCAATCCGCAGGACCGGGAAATCGAGGAACTCGCATCACTGCCGACAGGAAGCGTCGTAGTGAACCTCTTCGCCGGAGGCCCGGAGACGCAGATTCGGATGCGGATCGACGACGGTGCATGGCAACCGCTGGAACACAAGGCCATGCCTGCGCCAACCGTCCTGCGGTCGAGACTGCGCAATCAGCAGGGTTACCTGCAATCGAAATACGCACGCCGCTCACCCCACCGCAATATACCCTCGCCACATATCTGGACAGGGCGATTACCCGAAGGTACGCCGTCAGGACCTCATCGGATGTATCTCGAAGCCCGTGACACGACTGCGGACGGAGCCGTGAAGCTGATCGACACCCGGGTGATCTTCGCGCCTTGACAAACATTTATATTTGAAATGCTGTAGTTCTGTTTCTCAGTATCTTCGTTTAAGGTTCCAAAGGAACGTAAACTGAAACATGAAACATTTCGAGAAACGTTCAATATTTCACTTCACAGCTTTATTTAGGTTACCTGTTGTCACACCGTACAATTCAACATCACCCGCCGACCACGAATCTTATGAATTTTACTGTATAATCTGAGTATCCAGACTTTTACTTTTTGAATCCTATTTTCTGTGCCGGGTTCTGAATCTTCGGCAACTTCACGGACAATGCTCCAATGGCCTCATAAATCGCATCGATGTCTTTTCGCATATCCTCACTCAGGTCGTTCACAGCCTCCAGGTTCTCCCGGCAGTCGCATTCCACCAACTGCAACCGGCTACGCATTTCTGCGAGTTCGGCCGACACAGCTGCTGTTTGCACAAAGTAATTACGCATAGCCACAAAAGCACGCATAATCGACAGATACGCATTTACAGCCACCGGGCTGCTTTTTGTGACTCCACACAAAAACAAGCTGAAGGCTCTCCCAAGACTATTTTTAGGTAAAGAATACGCTCACGGCAAGAATTTCGTTATATTTGCACAAAGACATTTAATCCACTACAATTATGACGCACATCATAATCGAGGACAGTAGCCCTGAAGCTAAAAAACTGTTGGCATACGTCCGCACCTTACCGTATGTAACAGTCATAGACAAGAAAAAGAAGGACTTCTCTGAAGAAGCCGCAGCCTGTCACGCAGTTCCGGTAAACGTATTTACGGAAACATTGCACCGTCATATTGATGAGCACTTCGACAAAAATGCGTAAGGTAGCGATTTCAGAAGCAGTTTTAGAAAAGATCGCTGATTTAAGGGCATATCTCACCGACGAGTTGAAATTGTCGCGTGAAGCAGCACACAGTCGCACCGACCGGATCGACGCTTTTCTCAAATCGTTGGCTGGAGCTGCCGATTACCCTTTGTGCCGCTTCAAAAAATGGCACCGGTTAGGATACCGGTGTGCGGTATTCGAAAAGAATTGGGTTTTCGCCTACGAAGTATTTGACGACGGTATCATTATACGTGATATGTGCCATACCGCCATCCTGAAGGAATAAGGGAATTACAAAGAATCGGGACGGATATTCGTCCCGATTCTTATTTTCAAGACTCCGGATAATGAGCCACGCCTTCTTGAACAAAAGCTAACGGCAAAACAAAAATATGTTTAATCGTCGCAGGCAACCGGTCACAATTTGTGACCTCAATCTGTCTTTCAGCGAGTTAAACTCCTCGTTCGAGATTTCAAACATAAAATCTTCCGGAAAACGTTCAATGTTTCGACAGATAGCCTGCTTCAAGGCTTTAGTCTCCACGTGGTAAAGTTACACCAGATCGAAGTCCAACATCACGCGCTGACCGCGAATCTCGTAAATTTTATTCTGTATGATCTGAATATCCATAATTTACTTTTTGAATCCGATTTTCTGTGCCGGGTTCTGAATCTTCGGCAACTTCACGGACAATGCTCCAATAGCCTCATAAATCGCATCGATGTCTTTTCGCATATCCTCACTCAGGTCGTTCACAGCCTCCAGGTTTTCCCGGCAGTCACGCTCCACCAGCTGCAACCGACTGCGTAACTCCAGCAGCTCGGCCGACACTTGGGTAGATTGCAGAATATGGTTACGCATGGCAACGAAAGCCCGCATAATTGTAATGCTCGTTTGTATTGCGACTGAGCTCTTCAATACGGCAGATAACATGGATACGCCTTGTTCGGTGAAAGCGTAGGGATTATGACGGAGGCCCATTTTAATAGAATTGGTTATCACAATTTGTGATTTCCAATTTTCCGTTTCTGCATCAGTCAACTGAAACATAAAGTCGGATGGGAAACGCGCTACATTGCGTTTTACCGCCTGGTTCAACGCTCCGGTTGTAACCTGATACAATTCGGCCAAATCTCGGTCTAACATGACTCGTTGGCCACGAATCTCGTAAATTTTATTCTGTATGATTTGAATGTCCATCTTCTGTTTGGTTAGCGATTAAAATAATGTTCAAGATACTCGGGCCGGCCGATACTCATGTAGTGAAGGTACAATTCGTGGCAGCGCTTGCGCTGATCCTCCGGCAGAGCCTTCGAATATTCACGTATTTCCGCAACTGTAACACGCGGTGGTAATTCCTCTCCGGTGACTTCAGAATAAGCCTTAATTCCAGCCTCTTTGCGTGTATATTTTCCTTTTGCCATTGTAATTATTTCTTACCAGGTACTACTTCCAATGCCAATTCATCCAGCAACATTGCGCAGACGGCCTCTTTCTCCTCATACCGCGGGGCAATGCTCCGCATCAATGCTTTCAAATACGACATAGCCCTTTTCAGGTAATCCGGATCTATCTCCCCCTTACAGATCAATCGTCCGCCGTTGTTGAACAGTTCGTTGAACATACGGTTCGCAGGAGTGTCTTTCATATAAAAGCCCCTCTTTTTTGCTTCTTCAAGCAAAATCGGATCTGTCTCGATCGTAGCGAAAACCATATCTCCCCGATTGATCTCAGGAAAAGGATATGCCGCCAGGCTCAATCTATCATCGTATTCTGCCATCCGGTGCTATCTGTTGAAAAGTGAAGGGAAGAGCCTTCTATTTTTCAGGTTCGTTATCATCCATATCGCCGTTTCGCAGCCGCCAAGCCACAGCGTATCCGACTTCAATATAAGGATACGCCCAGTTACATACATGATCGCCTACAATCCCGCGGACCGTGCCATCGGAGAACAGGACATCCACAAGCCCGGTTGTCGTCACAGGGACCGTTGTTGGTTCCCAACCGGCCAATATCCGCTCCCGTTCATCGGTGCGTGCCCGGTCAACAGCTAAATAAGCCGTAGACACATCGACCATGTTGTCCCCGTTATTCATTCTGACCGCATCGTTGTCGATGAGCTGGTATGCTATATCCTTATTTTCCATCTTTTTCGGCCCATTGTTCTTCTTGAGTCTGCTCCCAGCCGGCAGCCCTTAAATACTCCCTTATACGTACTTCTGGAATCATTTTGCCGGCCAAGAAATAGCGTTTATCACGGATTGCCTGTTCTTTCAAATAGCCGCTATTCTTGTACCAGGCTTGCTGCGTAATTAATTTCGAAAATGCTTCATTCAACGTCATACTCAGTTCATCTTTTCGACAAAGATAATCATTCTTACACAGGGAACAAATTTGTTACCCTCTTTTTCCAACAAAGACCTGAAAAACATACTCAGAAAGCCGAATAGAGCATTTTCGGGCGACTTTCCAATTAGAAATAGTATTTCAGTCCAACGCTTCCGGATAACTTCAAACTATCGAAATTGGTTTTCATCAGGTATTGCAAACGAGGGTTGACAGCTACCGCCCAATGCCGGCCGAATACATACTCCATTCCGAATTCGGCGAAAAAGCCGTACACGAACTGGTTCTTATAAGGCAGCAGATTGCCCTGGCGTGACAGCCTATCGCAGCTCTCACCTCCCAGCAGAAGCCCTCCGGACGGCAGCAGCACAAACCTGTTCAACGCTGCGGCATATTGATAATGAATCTCACCGAGCCATTGCGTCGCATCGAACGAATCTCCCAGCGTGGCATCATAGCGGGTCTTGTCGAACATCACACCGCCCCCTAATACCGAATGCGGGGAGAGATAGGCCCCGATCCGTGCCGCACCGACGTATCCTCCGAGGTGCGTGATACCGCCATCGACGGCCGCAGTCACCTGCCCCTTATAGCCGATCTGTGCCTGTGCGCTCATTGCCGCCACGACGGCGAGCATCAACAACATGACTTTTTGCTTCATTTCTTTTTTGCTTAAATGTGATTACTAATTTTTCAATCTCCAGACAGAGTTCCTTGAACAAGTGTCCGGCAGCCCTGAGCGCCGTTCGGCCCAATTCTCCTTCCGCTTTCCAGAAAGCCCGGAATCCCTTTCGCCGGCTCATAGTCTGCGGGCCTCGATGATAAAGTCCTCGGGGATACGCAGCCCGATATTACGATCTCCTCCCTGCTCGAGCACCTCGGCCAGCAAGATCTTCTCCTTGCCGATGGTGAACTTTTCAAAGCGGTAGATCACCTCGCGGGAGGACTTCGCATCCACGCGGTGAATCTCCGTATCGGCACCGATGGGAAGGATCTGCAAACGCTCCTGCGTCGATGTCTTCTTCGTCTTACGGGCCGTGACGGAGAATGCGATATAATCGACATCGAAGGGGACGTTGCTGCTGTTTTCGAGACGGAACTTGAAGTAGACATGCGCTTCATCCACGTAGACGCCTTTGAGCAATATGGTGAGTTTCTGGAGCCGGGCCACGTTGTTGGCCACGATGTAATCGGGCTGTTTCCGGACTTTGGCGAACAGCTGCTCCGGAGTCAACCTTTCGACCGGGTTCTCATCGACGGCCGCCGGCTGTTCCGTCCCGAGGAACCGGGGTTCGATCTGCGGATGTTCGGAAAACTGCTCTTCCTGATAAATGGCCATCGACGGAGATACGATATAGTTGACCTCCGAGGCCGCGTTGTTATATATCACATCAAAAGCGTAATAGCGTCCGTCGGCAGTCTGCACGTTCAGGTTCGTTTCGGGCATCGCATCCACCGGTTGAATGTACATCACACGGCCGTCGCTCTGCGAGATCGCATCATCGGAGGTGTACCCGGTTCGAAACTTCACGACATCGGCCGGGAAGATGATCTGCGTCACCTTGTCCCGCCGCCACTCGATCCGTTGTTGTGCCGCCGCCGGAAATGCCAGGCTCAAAGCGGCCATCACGAATAAATATCCTTTCATTTTTCGTCGATTTTAAGAATTACGATCTGATTGTCTATCAGTTTTATCTCTACGGTCTTGGCGCTGCGCACCTGGTTGCCGACTCCGGAGATCATCGACCCGACGACCCGGCCGACCGTTCCCCCGTACTGGGACACAGCCGAACTGGCCTCCTGAACCGCCGTCATGGAGGTCTGCGAGTTGGCGATCTTCCCTACTTCGTCGTAGTTGAGCGGTATTCCCTGCATCCCGTCCGACCCATAGACGGCCAATGGCAGGGAGAACACCTCGCGGCCCATGCGCACGGAGTTGATCTTCACGGAGAGTCTGTTTTCCGAGATCGACGCAACTCCGGACAGCAGCGTATTGGCCGGAACCACCAAACTGCCGTAACGAATCGGTTCTTTGGTCCGGAACAGTGCTGTCTGCCCGGACTTCACGAGCTGCGTGCCGTGAATCACAGCCCGAAACATAGAGGCCCCCGGAGGATTCTCCTGTCCCGGTTGTGAGGACTGTCCGACTCCCCAATCGCGCATCATGGCCTGACGACGACGGGTGGCCTCATCCGTCACCGGCTCATCCGGAACACTCGCCGCGGCCTGCCGGGACTTGGTGGCAGGCGTCCCATCCTCATAGATCTGATCCATGTTCTGCGCAATCTCCTCATAGGCGGCATCGAACTGCTCCTCCGAGGCTTTTCGATCAACCCGGAACGTCGTGGACGATGCGGACTGCGCATTCTTCGCTTTGGGCACCGACGGCTCAGAGAGTTCGGCAGCAGGTTCGAAACCGCTCGGAGGACGGTTGTAAAAACTCTCCTTTTCATTGGCATAAGCCTCATAAGCCGCCTTCTTGGACATGTAGGTCTTATCCTCGATGGCAGTCTCGATAGACATCACGCTGTTCTGCGAACCGTCGCTGTTCCGGTCCTGCTGTTTCAGGTAGCCGGCGACAAGCAGCAGCACCATGACCGCTCCTGCAATCAGCAGGATCTTCATTCGATTATTCATGGACTTCGAAAATTTTATTCTCCAGATAGGGTTCGATCAAAAGACCGTGGGGATTATGCGGCCAGCTGCGCTCGATAACGTGGATCGATCCGCTGGCCAGGACTCTCCACAACCGTGAGTAAGTATCCATCCGCTCCTGAATATCCACAACCAATTCAAAAGCGAAACTCCCGTCTTCTGCGGGGCGGATCTGCAAATCTTTGATCGCCGCCGCCTGAACCACATTTCGCTGAATGAAGCGGTTGAAGAAACCCGATTTCCGGCGTGTCAGGAAAGCATCCCGGAGGCTGTTGCCCCCGAGCCACCCGGCGGCCTCAGCCTTGCGTTCCCAATCGTATTGCGTCAGGCTGTACCAGTCCTCGACGAACATGGACAGGTGGTGGCGAATCTCGATCTCGAGATTGTCCCGCCGCTGGGCGTAGCGGGCCGGAATGACCTCGCCGTCGGTCGCTACATAATAGGCATACTTCATACGCTCCTCACGTTCCTCTCGCCGTTCGAGGTAGTTCAGGATAAAACACACCAGAACCAGTATAAGGCAAAGAATCGTGATAAGGTTATTGCGCACCAGGCTGCGGCGCATGGATTGTATCTTTTCAGGGATCATGGCTAAACTCGGAATATTCTGTAACATAAATCCAATACGGCCTGAAAGATTTTGAACCGCGCCAGGGCGACCATGATGAACCCGAGAATCGGGGAATCCGTCAAGTTGATATAGACCGCGAAACAATCCTCACAAAAGTTGTTCGCCAGTATCAGGGCGGGCCCTGCGAACAGCAGCGCGAAATAGATCATAAACCAATGTTTCCACAAAGCCCTGAAAGGCTCGAAAGCCCCCAGGACAAGGACCAGAGGCGCCACGAAATAGGCGATCTTCAGTGATGCCGCACGGATGAACATATAGGTCGGAAAGCATAATACGTTGACAATATCGGCCAACGGCTTGAGAATATAATTGGCAAACATGAAGGAGCCGACATTGGCACTTCCGCCATTCATAAACGACGTGAACATGCCAACCATCGACGAAAAATAGCCTCCGGCGGATTCTTCTTCTACGGCCTCTTCGCCAAGAAGCGTCGTTTGCATAAGATCCGCAATCATACTTTGAGGATTGGCCGTAATCCGTGCCGTAGAGTTCACCAGCAACTCGGCGAATTGGATGAATTCCGGGAACAGAAAAACCACGAGTCCGGCCAACAGGACGCCCTGAATATCCTCCCAAATGGCCTTATGCGGATCGTTCTTCTTCTGAAAGACGATAAGCACAGCTTGCATCAGGAGGAAAAAGCCCGCAATACGGCTCACCACCGGAGGTATCGTCGCCTGGGAAATGACGAGCCGGTCCAAGAAATCCAGATTCATATCACTTGAAATAAGCGTTCAATAACTGGTTGTTGAACTTCACGGCATCCGCCTGGAGGTTGATGTAGTTGACACGCGCCAGGAGCTTGTCGATGTTGTCGAGGACCTGCCGGGTTTCATTCAGGCGTTCGGCATCACTCATGCGCAGGAAATTGCTCGTAAAGATCTTCGCGCCATAGGCCGTGATATTGACGCACTCGCGCGTCGTCTGGCTGCACAACGACAACAGGTTGGTCGTATAGCGCCGATCGACCTTCATGGCCGAGATCTTGGCATAGACCTGCTGAATCCTTTTGACGCAGGCCGCCGAGCGGGTGGCAATCTCCTGCACCTCGCGGACCGTGGCCAGTTTGCTGTTGACCTTCTCAACGGCATCGACGGTTTTTTCGATGCCCTGCTTCACGCCCATCATCGTCTGGTAAGTCTGGACCGCCTGCTGCATCTGCTCGACGTGGTTCATGGCCTCCTGAACTTCAAGGGACGGAGCCGTCACGACCATTTGGGCCTGCACCTGAGCAGCTCCGCACATAACTGCAAAAATTAAGAATAATCGTTTCATAAGTATCGAGATATTAAATTAAACTGTGAATCCGTTCATATTGCTCGATGGCCCGTTCCATCGACTTGGTTTGGGAATACAACCGCCCGAGCTCGTCGCAAACTTCGCCGTCGGTCTGGAATGCCAGGAAGGTCCGGGGGCTGATGCAAAGGCTCATCAGAGTCGATTTCTTACTCCGGAAGATGTAAAATGAAGAGTACATGGGCGGCGTATTGAAATTATTCCTCAGCGACAGAACGCATTGCCGGTCATGCTCGGAGAATCCCGTCGAGTATTTCTCGAAGCCTGTGGGATCGGCCCCGGCCAGGAATATCACCGTCTCGATGTTCTTCATCAGGGCACCGGCGGCTCCTCCGTCTTTCTTATACCTGTCCTCGGCATTCAACGCCAGCTGGTCGAGGTTCTGCAAAACGATACATGCCGAACCGCCTTTCTTACGGATAGCCTGCATCTGGTACAGCACGGCACCGAAGATCACCGGCTTCTGCATCAACTCGGCAAACTCCTCATAGATAATGAAACCCCGTTTACCCGTCTGCTCCCAGACAAGCGTCCGGATGGTGATGCCGATCAAGTGTACGACGATACTCAACAACTGGGGTTTCGAACGGATATTCTCCAGTTCGAAGATCAGCAGCCGTTTCCCCTTCAAACGCATCGTCGGGTCCTCGCTGTGCGCAAAAACATTCCCATAGCTGCCGCCGTCGCACCACTCGCTGCCGTTGTGTACAAACTGGCTCACGTCGAAATAAGCGCTGCGGATCTCGTTCTTTTCGAGAATCTGCTGATAGTTGTCGCGCAGCCAGACGTAGAATCCCGGCCAGGAGGGGTCCGTGACGATATGCAGGTACGACATGACGATCTTGCGCAGCGAAACCTCTTCCTCGGCCGTAGGAATACCTCCCGGCTTGATGATAAGCCACAGCATCTCGCAGATGTCGTCCACACTCTCCCCATTATCGGCGTCGGCAACGGCGAACGGATCGAGCCCCAGGGGATCGCTGCTGTTATAACGGAAGATGAAAACCTCCTCGGGATCATACAGCCGGGCAGCCTTGTCATACGAGCCGCCGCAGTCGATGATGATGTTCACGTATTCCGCCGTAGGATCGTTGTGATAGTCCCCGACGATCTTCTCCAGATCAACCGTCTTGCCGCCTCCGGTGCGTCCTATCACCGCAATATTGCGGGAATCGACATACTTCCGGTGCGGGTCGTAGAGATCGTAGCACAGCGGCAGGTGATTGACGGGATCACTGAAAAAAACGCCTTCCGCATCCGACCTGTAACCTCCCGTATGCTGGAACAACGCCAACGCCTGCCGGATGTCTACCAGGTAGAACGAATCCCGGTCCATGCAGGCTACCGTTGCAGGGTGTGAACAGAAGAGGATGTTGCGAAGCTCCGCGCCCATCGGCACCGAAGGCTCGAAATCGCGGACCTGCCTCAGATAATTCGTGATCCGCGTCCGGTACTCTTTCACCTCCTCGGCGCTCTCGCCCCAGAAGATGATATTCGTATGCCCCCGAACCAACATGGCGTCCAAGTCGTCGCTGATCTCTTCGCGCGTACGGTCCAGACGCCGCACTTGGTCATCGTTCTCCTCCGAGAACCCCCGGTTCTTGCGGAAGGTCTCCAACGTCTGTTTGACGAGCGCATACTCCTGCTCATGCCCCGAAATCCGGATGATCTGATTATACAGATGCGGAACAGGCAGCAGGATGCCCAGCTCTTCCATGATCCCCACCGGGAGCTGCGAACCCTGACCCGGGGCCGGTGTAGTCAGGACCTCCGGGAACTGACGCTCATGCTCAAGGCTCACGGCGCCGACATAGCGGTCGCCGACACGGAAATCGCACCCCACAGCATCCACGTCCGTCAGGTAGCCGGTCTGAAATCCATTAAAGAAATAACGAATGTATTCACGAACCTCCTCTTCCCCGAACGGCTCAATGCCGACGATCCCGGAGCCTTGAAGCTGGAGGTACATCGAATCGACTGCACGGATAAAGCGCCCGTACTCCTGATCCTCGGAACGGAATGCGCCGTGAGTCAGCGGCACGAAGGGATTCTGGGACCGCGGATCGCGCGTCGCACGGAAGCCCGTGAACACGACGAACAGGCAGGACATGTCGCAGGTCTGCATACGTCCTGCGGCAAACGCCTTCTCCTCACGCTGTATGTATGAATTTTCCGGCATCAACGAGGCGTCGAACAACTGCCGGTCATACCGGTCGCTGCGCAGGATGATCGTGCCCTGCGGAAGATCCTTCAAGGCGACACGCCAGATCTCATTCAAGCGGTCGTATTGATCCTCGGACAACGACCGAACCTCCGGAAGCTGCAACCGGTAACAGAAAGCGACATCGCCCTGAAGGGTCAACAGCCGGTTATTGGAAACGTCCTCCAGAAGTTCCGAAGCATTGTAGCTACCGAACCTCGGGCGGGGAAACGAATGGAACAACAGCCAGACGACGAGCCCGACAATCGACACCAGCAGAATCAGAATGGCATGAAACATCATCAACGGTTTTTAAGGTGAAGGGGATACTGTTTTCCGTAATGCAGGTTACGTTTCAGACGATCCATATTGCGAAAGAGCCAATAGACCCCGCACGCCCACGGAATCCACACGACGATGAACACCGGAAGGAACACCACGATAAGCACAGGGGAGCAGGCCAGGCCCAGGCAGGCCAGGAAACTCTCGGCAGGAAGGCCCAACACCATCGCTTTGTCCCGGATGCGGCGATTGACATACAACTTCATCGCAGCAAAACATTCATCGCACCGTACACGATGCCGTAGCCGACGGCAATGATCACCAGAGCCCAACCGGCGTTGGAAAGGATCTCGGCACGGTCTTTCCAGTTCTGGACCAGGTTCCAGATCGTCCAGCCGAACAAGGCGACAAAACACAACAGCCCCAACAGATTGGGAACCAACGTGCGAAGCGATGCCGTAACAGGCGACAGGTCCCAGCTGATCGTCTGGGCGAAAAGAGGCGCGGCCGTCAAGGCTGCGGCAACCGTAAAAAATCGTTTTTTCATAGTTGAAATCATATATTGGAAAATCTGTTCATAAAATCTGCGGCATCACGCCGGATCTGCTCGGCAACAAGCCGCATTTGCGCAGGGTCCAGATCCCGGACTTGCGGAGGCAGGAGTCTGGAGCCCGGATGGTACTTGAACCGGAAACGCTCGACCTGACCGTGGAAGTAGATGAACTCGCCTTGTTTAAGCGAATAGAACTCCGAGCGTTCGTACAGGGGACGTTTCACCTTGCGCCGTGTGGTACTCGAACCGTTCGAAGAGGTGCTGTAACTGCGCTCGATGCGATCCACCTGAGGCATCATGCCTTCGTAGTACTTGGCGGTATGCTCCAGGCTCGTGCGCCCGAGGAACTGATGCGCCAGGTTCGAAAGGACGGTACGCTGGTTATACTCCTTGCCGCCCTGAGTCCGCTGGATCTGGCTAAGGTCCTGCGTAGTATAGACAATGCAGATTCCCAGGCTGCGCAGCGTAGCCATATAGTTCTGCACACGCAGCAGAGGAAGCTCCGGAGCTTCGTCCAACAAAGCGACGGCGGGAACCCCGCCCCGTTCGCTCATCATCGTAAGCGTGGCATCGGCGATCATCGCAAGGATCGGGGCATAGGCCGTCGTGTTCCGTGGATCATTCACCAGCCCCAGGCCGATCTTCGAACCCGGAGCATTGATCCGCAGGTTGATCTCGTTATCGCTCAACAGGTAGAAACCAGCATCCGTATTGATCGTGTTCAACGCAAGGATGAGCGTCTGGAGGATATTGCTCGTAGTATCGGCGTTACCCGTGCCCTGGAAGAACGCCGCAGCCATCGAATAGACCTGCGCATCAGCTTTGAGAAGCCGCTCCAACTTCCCGAAAGGAAGGACCTTCCGACCTTCCTCCAACCGAAGGTGCTCCGGGTTGTTGAGTATCGACATCACGAACGGGAGGTTGCAGTGCTCAGGAGCATAGCGTTTCAGATACCAGATCAGCGCTTCCAAAAGCGACGAAGCCGAATTGTTGAAGAAATCAGAAGTCGAGTCGTCGGACTCCCGGCCCTGCACGGCAACGATAAAGGACTTCACGCGCGAGCGAAGCGACGCCTCGTCGGGAATATACTCCGGGGAGATCGGGTTGATACGCACAGAACGTTCAGGGTCGAACAGCGCAAAGACATGGTACGGGAGACCTGCATCCCGGAAGATCGGATAAAGAACCTCCGAAAGCTCGTACTTCTTCAGGTCGTGGACCAGAACAGACATGTCGAACCGGGCGGCGTGCCGGGCATAGGCCGTATTGCAACTCGCGGTCTTGCCGCTGCCCGAACCGCCGTTGATATAAGTTCCCTGGTTGATGCCCTTCACATAGTGCAGGTGGCCATTGCTATCTTCAATCTCCAGGGTGAATTTCGACCAGCCGTTGAACAGGCGACAGAAACGGACATACAGGAAACGGCTCAGAGGAATGAGCAGGCATTGACCCGCCAGCAACGGCAACGCCCAGGACCAGGCGTAGGTCCGCAGCGAAAGACCCGCCCAGAGGTAGAGTCCGCCCGGAGCCAGGAGCGCCGCAAGACCGGCCAGGATTCCCGCAGGACGCCGCCAGAGATACAACAGCGGGATCAACACCGCCGTCAACAGGAACCATCCCAACAATGTCATAATCATTCGATGTTTCGGTATTTTGAAATCAAATTCTCCGTATATCGGAAGGCCGTTCCGACAGGATTACTCACGCCTTTTTGAAGCAGCACGGGAAGAATTCTTCCGGCGATACACAACCGGCAGGGATCGGTCTGCCCTGATGCCGCGGAATGCACTGTGCTTTGGACTGCTTCACGGCAACGGCACGTATCCGCCGAGAGAAACATATCGTTCTTGCCCGTCAGAAGCCACAATTCATCGATCTCAGGAAACTTTTCACAAATCATGTCGGCGACATGGATGGAGAGCCCGTTATTCCCTCTCTTTATCTGATAGAGGTTCTCACCACGCGGAAGCCCGATATGCCGGGCAAAAGCGTTTGTTGACATCCCTGACCACCGAATAACCATTTCGATCCGCGGCCATAATTCAGAATCTTTGTTACTGAACCTTGTCATAACGTGGATTCGTTTCCCCAAAACAAGGCGACGATCAGGAACAGGATCGCCACGCCGGCAATAACCAGGGTGGAACGTGGAATAATTTCCCGCGGAGGCTCCGGCAAACCCTGCTCACGGGCTGCGGAACGGGCCTCGCGGTTCCGTTTATCCAGTTTCGCCTGCTGACGCGCCATAAGCCAGACGCCCAACAGAATCAGCCCGGCAAAGAGCTTCAGGGCCAATTTCAGCGTAAAATGAAGTTCATCCATATCAATATCCTTTGGTTAAAATTCCAACGAGTTTGAACGCGGCCTTTATCGCCAGCTGCTGCGGAGTGACCGGCTGCACCATCTTCACCTGATCGGCCTTCGCCATAGCCTGCACCGAGACATCGCGCTGAGCAACGGCTCCGTAAACCTTATATTCCGGAACCGGACTCACCGAGCGACGGCACGAAGAGGATACACGCCGCTGCAAAGCCTCTTTCTTCGTCTTGGATTCCGCAGCCGGGAAATATTTGTTGATGTAGCGGTTGAGATAGTTCTGCTGCCGCTGTATCTTCTCCAACTCCTCACGGGGGAGTGTCTGGACAAGACGCTGAATAACCTCCCGGCGCTTTTCCTCGATCCGGGCATAGACACCCTTCAGGGAGTCCTTGTAGTGACGGGCCTGCTCCGGAGAATATTTCTGGTCCACATACACCGAAAAATCATGCTCGTTGCGCAGTCGGACTTCCGGCCCGAACAGCCGCCGGCTATGCTGCTCGAAAAGACGCTCCGCATGGGGCGATACCTGGCGGGCCAGTTCGTTGTTCATCTCCAGGATTCGCTCGGCACATTGCTTCGGATCAGGAGTCGTTTCCCGAATCAGCTGTTCGAGTTGGCTCTGCTTCTCGACGACCAGGTGGTAACCCGGCAACTTCTCCTGAATAAACGTATCGATGATTTTGGCAAACTCATTCTGCAACTGAACACGGATATTCTGCAACTCCTCGAACAACTCCTTCAACTGCGTGTGGAGCTGTTTGGGCTTCAGTTCCGGATGCTGCTTCTCGTAAATCTTCAAGATTCCGTGTCGGAGATCCCGCAGGGCCTTGTCCAAATTACGGTCCTGAAGCGCCAGGCGCAGCAACGACTCCTCTTTGGCATGAACGTCCAGCGTTCGATCCGCCAGAATGCAGCGCAGCTGCTCCAGAAGTTGCATCCGCTCGGTCTGGAAACTCTCCAGCTGCGCAGTCAACTCCGCCGCACGGTCCGCAGGGCAGGCCGCGATCTCGAGGCGCAGCGCGTTGAAAGTCGCAGGCAGCTCACAATGTTTGGCGGCCTCCGCAATACAGCGCCGGGCATCTTCCGGAAGCAGCCGCTCGCGGACCAGGCTCTCGAAATCCTTCATGTCTTTGACATGAGTGCCGTCGGCACCGAAGGTCTCCCGGGCAAAGGATGCCAAGATCTCACGCTGGCGATCGGGCCAACAACGCTGCACATAATCCCCGACCATCTGCCGCTCGGTATCCGCCAGGTAACGGGAGGCGTTCTCCAGAAGCACCGAATGACCTGCAAAGACCCCCTCCAGGTACTCCGTCTGGGCGAACAGACATTCGGTGTTGCGACGGACAGCGATGCTGTCAAATACATAGTTTTCCCGATGCCAGGCATCCCGGTAGATCTCCGACCATTGGTCAAAGACTTCCCGGCGGCGATCGACAGCCTGGCGCATGGCCAGCCCTTTGCGCAAGACCTTATGCGCAGTCCGGACCGGATGGTATCCCCGCAGACCCGAAACCTCGACGGCCTTGTCTCCGAGGCTGGCGCCCAGGCTTTGGCCCCAACGCGGAAGCGAGAGATCCTGGTCCATAGTGAGGCGATTCAGTTCTGACTGCAAATCCTCGACACTCGAATCCATCAGGTCCGCGGCGTTCGCCCCGGGGTTCAACAGACGCAGCTGACGGACCAACTGCCCTTTCAGGCGCAACAGTTGACGCGCATCCAGCTGCTCGGCCTGAAGCAAGGATTCGTAGTACTCCCCATAACCGCCGCTCACCAACTGCCGGAACTCCGCGGCCTCCGCCCGGCGAATCGCACGGTCCTGGGCCAACTGCTTTTCAAAGGCGAATCCGGACATGTGCCGGAGGCGCTTGGATACCTCATAACTCTCAGTCTGCAACCGATGGTGTGCGAAGAGCCGGTCGAAAAGACGCTCGCATTCGATCTTGTACGCTTCGCGGTCAAAGCCGATGCGAACGGCCTTGCCGTTCAGAACATGGTTCTTGCTGCCCCGGCCATTCGCATTGGGGCTCAGGTTGATCGAATTGGTGATGTCACGACGGCTCACCGTGACGTGAATATGCCAGTTATCCCCGGCTTTCGGCATCATAGCCCGCAATATCTCGTCGCGCCCGCCAGAGCGGACCTGACTCTCCCGGACATATTGCGCTTCGAGGGCCGCGATCCGGCGCTGCACGGAATCATCCTGGCCGCCGCCGAGCTGCTTTTTCAGGCGGGCGATCTCCCTGTCGATCCGGGAATTGGTACGCACCTGGGGATCATGGCTCTTCCAGTAACGGTCCTTCTCGACCATCCCGAACCACATCAGGTCCCGGTTGTCGTGGATCTCAGGGTGTCCGAAGTTACGAGCATAGGCATCCATGCACTGTATGGCATAATCCTTCAGATAATTGCGCATCATGTCATCTTCCAGCGTCGAAGGGATCGCCTCGCCGGATTCGAGGAGCGTCTGCTTCGTGTCGGCGATCGTGCGGCGCAAATGGGCGATCTCTTCCTTCGAAGGAGAGATCGAGAATGTATAATAGCGGGCTTCCTTCCTCTTCAGACCGCGGACATTCGCATCGATGTTCTTCACGACATCCTCCGTATCGTAGGTGTTGCCCGTGCCGTTGAAAAAATACTCACGCCCTTCGACCCGGACCACATCGTTCTGCTTGTCCAGGTATGCAGACAGCTGGCGGGAGGAGGTCTCATCCAGCTGCGACTGGATAAGGCGCTCCTTCTCGAGATAACCCGCATATTCAGCAACGGAACTTTGACCGTAACGGGTGTTGTCTATATACTGCGTGACGTACATAATTCCTCGTATTCGCGTTTGAGATGGTTGAAATCGGATTGTGACAGCCGGATCTGCATCGCGGCATGACCTTCAAAATCCGTCGTCCTGGTAGCTATGGAAAAGAGACGCTCCAAGAGTCCGAGCGTGCGCGGCAAACGATCGTCGGAAGAGGGAGCGGGAACATCGGAAGCATCCATATCCTGAGAAGTGCCGGAGAATGATCCGGAAGCGCTGCGGCGATCTTCGCGCACCAGGCTTTTGATAAAATCTTCGGTACGTTCAACAGGACCAATAATCTTGGAAAATTTTATATCAACTCCTGTAAGTTTATTGAGAATGGTTTTGTATGCATCATTAACCGAAACTTCATAGTCCAGGTTATTGGCCGCATAATACAAGATGATAAGCGATACCGCATTCCCCAATGATACACCTTTACGTTCTGCGATTATCTCTAATTTGCCTTTGGCCGCCTTAGAAATGCGAACAGAACATAAGGCTGGTTTATCAACTTTCGCTTTCATTATTCCTATTATTTTCTTTGTAGCATGAGCAAAGAAAAGGATTATAGAAAGAGGTATCAAGAACTGATTTTTATGTGATTAATCACAAGAAATTGAATATCGGGGCTACGTTTATTTGGGAGTGAGAAACAATTTTTTCAAGAATTTTTTACACCGCAAGATAAACTTGCCTAATCCTGCCAAAGTTACGCAGCATGTTACATATATAACACTAATAATCTGACACATACATCATTAAAGTCACATAAATGCAACCAAAATTGCATGATAAGCCACAAAATAGAATTACATACACAACAGATTATCAACAAATTACACATTCACTCAATAATACAGAATCACGCTTCAGCGTGATTCCCGCTTGTTCACAAGAAAATGTTACAGGATCGACCGGATTTTGACGGACGTAAAGGCGTCCGAAAAATGAGCAGGAAGTTATGCTCATTTTTTCGGACAGATCGCGCTTGCGTGATCGCGCCTTCGTCTGTTGAAATGCGGGCGTCCGAAAGGCATCGGCGGGCACCGGGTTTTGGAAAATCGACAAGATTTTCCGATGCCCGTTGACCGCAAAATTCACCCCGGCAAAGCCGGGGTATTAGGGCGGGAATAACCGCCCGGAATTTTAGATGCCGGTAACATTTTCTTTCCATTCTCCGGCGCAGCCGGGTGGGCGGCAGATCGCCGCCCGCAGTTCGAATCGGCCCCTATGTCGATGCGATGAACGCACAATCTAAGTCCCGAACTCCGTGCTGCGGAGTCCGGGACGGTAGCCGATCGAACTGCCCTTTGCTTCTTTCTTCACGAAAGAAGGAATCCCCCATTTGGGGGAGAAAGGGGGTTTTGTCAGCTGCCAAAGCGAGGCTCCGGCGGAGCGCATGGCAGCGTACAGACAAATACCGATGATTTACGCCGAGCCTGTCGAGGCGTAAATTGCGACTCCAAAATCTCCGCATTGCGAAGATTTTGGAGTTCCCCGCCGAGGCGGGATGTTGAATAGTGAAGGGAAGAAGCCGGAAGCCAAGCCTTATAGTCGCTTCGAAACGTCTGAACAGCCTCGGCTGCGTCCGCAGGTCTGACGCGAAGCCCTGGGCCGAATGGTGGCAGCGCACTGCGCAAGGATTATCAAGTGAATGACTTTTCTTTGGTTCGGGTTTCTTTGTGTCCCCAAGACAAAGAAAGCGGACGCGGTTTTGCTTCTTTTATCGCGCTGGAAGGATAAAAGAAGGTTTCCCCGGCGGGGAACGGAAAGGGGTAGCGAGGAGTGAACAGAGACTTTTGAGCCCTTCAACGGAGCTCGAAAGGCTCGCAGCGACGAGCGGGTCGGCAACAGCCGGACGCAAGGTCTCCGGCTTGCGTCCGGACGCCGAAGGCTCCCGATCTCTGCGGCAAGGATTGCCGCAGGTAGGAGCGGTTCCGTGCTTGGCCGCGACGGCATGGTAGTCGCGGCCAAACGGAGCGATCCGGAGATTTCTTTGCCCCACTTTCTTTGGCTCCACGATACAAAGAAAGTGGGTGAGATCAGCATGGCGAAATAGCCGGTGTAGCCGGCAACCGGTCATGGACGGAACCGATTTCAAACGAAAAATTATCTCCCGAAAGGTCGTCAAAAAACAGCAACTCTAAGTGACCATCGCGCATGCGAGCGTAGCGAGTCGTCGGGCATACTTGACCCGACGCGATGGCCACGCAGGAAAGGGCCGCGCTGCCGCGCGGCTCGCCAGCCGGAACGAATCCGGCCGGGGTAAGGGCAAGCCTCCAGCGAGCACGGCCCCACGCGGTGACCCGGCAACTGAGTGCTGACGAGTTCTCCGGAGGGGTATTCGGGAGAAGCCATACTATTCACACTTTTCCCTACTCTCGCGCCCCAAAGGGCGCGAAAAACAAACGGCCCGGCAGGGATAACCTGCCGGGCCGCGATGTTGATGCGTGAAGGGAAGAAGAATTACAACAACCACTTCTTGCCCTTGTCGGTCCTACTCCAAATGTACACTGCTATTACAAAAACAGCAAGCGCAATAAATAACCATCCTGCAATCGGCATAACTTTAACTTTCCCGTACAATGGCCGTAAAATCCGACCAATCCTCGACTTTGAAAGCCCGAATATCCCGGACAGACTTTTTGAACCAGTCCAATTTGGTCAATGCATTGATAGCACGATAAACGGTTGCAAGGTTGTCTTTATCTTCTTTGGAAACATACACACTACCTTGTGTCCATTCGAAACCACAAGCATCCAGGGTTTTCTTAACTTCAAAATAAGCATTTTGATAGTTATTCCCACCATAATGAATTTTCAAATCACTGACTATTAAATCAAATGCAATAGCATACATAATGCACTTTATTTAATGGGTTCGAAAAAATTAGCCGGGCCGAAATAAACAGCACCGGAAGCTGTTTTCGCAGTAACAACAAGACCATTGAAGCGATTGTTCTCAAGTTCTATGACAATCCCCTCTACCCATTCGTCAAGATGAGTTATATCCGGTGAAACTCGAACTTTATCCCCTTTTTCCATAGTTGAATTTTTTGCAAATATAGCAAATTTTTCTCCAAAACGTATTTTGAACTCTCGGCGGCCTTATGGTCGCCGAGAGTCTGCCACTCAGACCTGAAAATTAGTGACCCGATAGAGAATCCTCGATCGCACTTGGTTATTCTTATCAATCCACGCTTCCACCTTGTCCGAGGCTTCGATATAAATGAAGCGTCCTTTGGTCAGCAGTTTCAAAAGCCCCTCGGCAGAGCTCTCCGGACCGACGTAAATTTCACACTCCGCCCACTGGGCAACCGTTACCGGGTTCCCCTGCTCGTCCGTGTCGTTCGTCTTGCGTTCGGCATACGCGACACTGAACGATACGAATTTGTGACCGCCGTCGCCCTCGCGGCATACGGCATCCCGGCCGATGTTGCCGACAATAGTAGTTTGTTTCATCTGAAAAATTACGATTGACCTGTACATCGTGAGGTTCTGCGAGGCACTGCGCCTCTAATTTACGAAAATTTCAATTACTCTTCAAGTTTGAGTTCATCAAGGCCCGCCGGGAACCAATAGCAATCATAATCGAGATACACACACCGATTGCCAAGAGTAGGTTTGCAGAAGCCGAGAACCCGATGGCCCGGAAATTTCACGCCGTATCCGTTCGTGAAAGTCACCTTGTCGCCGACTTTGAGAGTCGAGGTAATCCCGGCCTCCTCGGGGGTATTGACCACCTCGTGCGGGTGGCGGATTCGCCATTCGGCGAAATCTGCGGCGTGTTGTCGGTTGTAATTTGACATAGCTATAAAGTTTTGAATTACGATTAACAGTCGGGCACTACGCAATAATGATCGTCGAGCACCTTATTAAGTTGACATTTGGTATAAACTGCGACCAAAAGGACCATATTCAACGGATATGCGGGATGATTTTCAAATCGCTCGATAACTTTTTGCATCCATTGTTTCGCGGCTTTCCGATTCGAAAATTTCACCGAGAACCACCTCGATTCCCAGGTGCCTCTCTGTTTGATAAGACAGACATCCACGGTATATCCATCCGGGGTAAAAATCATTTTCACAATACGCTCAATAAATTTTCTGATTGCTTTCATAGTTGTATTGTTTTGTTTTTGAATTGTTTGTCGTCGTTTTGCTTACATCCTCGTCACGCCCTTTATCCTTTCTATCGAACAACTTCATTTTCTCGAAGGTCCGCCAGGCTGCGGGTTGCCGGACGATGGATGTTTTCAAAATTTCAAAGAACGAGGGATCATCCCCTTACACGTTGCCTTCAGAGCCTTTCTGATACTGGTTCCGATCGCTGCGATTTTGTAATAAACACGATCTGCCGCCCATTCCAAAGGAACAGGCGGCAGATCAATTCCTATAAACCGGCACAACAAGGGTTCTGACAATTATTTTTGAAAAAATTACTTTAGCACGCCCCGGCAACACCGGGGTTAATTTTTTCACCCGAAGGGCCGCAGGAAAATAATTGACAGGTTCATTGGCCGGCAAAATCCAGTGATCGACCTTTGTATCAGATATGGCCTGAAGGCAACGTGTAAGGGGATGAGACCGCGGGCGGCGGAATCCTGGAAACAACAGGAGTCCAAAAACCGCAGCCTGGTCGGGCCCAGAGAGAAAATACCGCTCTCCCGAGCGGAGCGAGGGGTGCTCTGCCGCGACGTGGAGAAACGTGCAACTTGCAACGACCTGCAAGTCGCACGTTTTAGGAGCGACAAAGGCCCCTCGATGTATCGAGGGGCCGGGGAAAAGACCTGAAAAAAGGGGCCGAAGCCCCTACCCTGCAATGTCATCAGGTTGGGTGTCGCCGAATAGCTGCGCATCGAGACGTTCGCCGATGAACCGCACGACCTGACGCACATCGCTCAGAACCGAGAAGATGAATGCAGGTTCCGCGCGGATCTTCTCCAGCCAACCTTTCAAGTAGGCGACGTTCTCTGAACGGATGCCGCTCGAAATCCCGAGGCCGCAACCGGCCAGAGCTGCCGAGAATTCAGCGACCAGCTCCTCGCGGCCGTAAGCCTGACGCGACCGATCCTCGAAGTGCCGGTCCAGACGGTCGGCAGTACCCGTCGAATGGCTCATCTCGTGAAGAAGCGTGGAATAAAATGCCTCCAGATCGGAGAACTGCTCTTTGAGAGGCACGACGATAATATCGTCCGCCGGAGAGTAGGACGCCCGGTCGCCGACCTTCAGGCGGATCGGACAGACCCAGGATTGCGCCTCGAGCATACGCTCGAGAGTCGGATGCGCCGTGCCTGCGGGACGCCGGGGATGAGCCTGCCGGTCGAAGATCTGCTGCCAACGCTGCGGATACCGTTCGGCAAAGTCCGTTTGGTCGAGATTCAGTACCGGATAAAAACGCAAGCTGAACCGCAGCACATATTCCTTGCGCTCGGATTCGGAAAGATTTTTGAAATCCTCTACCGAAAGATAGCGGGGTTTGCTTTCGACCGGAGTGGCGGCCAGGTAAAAGGGCTTCCAGAAAATCACCGGAAATTGTTTCGAGCCCTTGCGGACCTGCAAGCCGAGTTCTTTGGCCTGCTTAAAGGTGACGAATACCGGGCTCTGGTAGCCCTTAACCTCTGTAAGCATAAGCAACGTCAGAATGTTCGCGCCGGTATAATTCCTCCCGGAGACAATGTTGTAGGGAAGAACGCCCTGCCCGAAGATCCACGGCTTCTGCCAGGATTCGGTCATGGACTCGATCTTGGCGATCATCAATTCGGCAAAATGCGAAGAGACTTTCTCGAGAACATCAGAATGTGACATAACGTAAATGCAGACTTTACCCTCCTGCCCGGAGTTCTAAACTGCCTGAAACGCTCAGAACAGCGATGCAGACTCAGCCGATCCGGGCGACTGCTCCGAAGGCAAGGACCCGGAAGGAAATATTTGCCGTCGAGACATCGACGGGCGCAGCGGACAAATATTTCTGAATCGGGCCGACGGGCGGCCAGCCTAACCAGGCTGGCCGATCCTTGCCGCTGTCGAACGGATGTCGGCTAACTTCGCATCCCTGTTGTGAGTGAGTAATACCGCTCTCCCCCGGACGACGAGCGAGCTTGCCGAGCAAGGCGGCCGCGAGCTGGCCCCGGCGACATGGGCGCCGGGGCTGCGAGTTCAGGGGGCCTGAAGGCCGTGCGAAAAGATCGGAGATCCGCACGGCGAGATAGCCGGTGGTCAACCGGCAACCGGCGATGGCCGGAACCGATTTCTTTGTGATAAATCACATAGAAAGTGGCAGCGAGCAAAAAGAGGGGCAAGGCCCCTCCTTCATCATTCGATAATATGAACCTCGCCGGGAATCCCAAGTTCCCGGAGACTCCGAATCAATCGTCCAACATCTTTTGCCTCCTGCTCGTTCACATTGGAACCCGGCGTATCGAGCCAAGTGTTGATGTCGGAGTGATAATGATCGGTCCGCTCGATCAGCCCGTCGATAATATCCACCAGACAATCAAAATACACCTCCTCGACACGCTCCTTTTCGGTTCCGGAATCATCCAAAAGGCGGACTTCGAAAAGGTCCTGCCCCTCATTATAGAGCACAGCAACCCATCCTTCGTGCTTGAAACCTTTGACATGGAACCAGAGGCCCTCCATATCGTCCCGACGATATGGAGCTCGTTTCTCTATGCCCCACGACATCATAATTGCCGGAGCCGATCGTAAAATCGACCAAATGTACTTTGCCATATCCATGACTGTGATGCAGACTTTATCCTCCTGCGCCGGAGTTCTAAACTGCCTGAAACGCTCAGAACAGCGATGCAGACTCTGCCGATCCGGGCGACTGCTTCGAAGGCAAGGACCCGGAAGGAAATATTTGCCGTCGAGACATCGACGGGCGCAGCGGACAAATATTTCTGAATCGGGCCAGGCGTCCAGCCTAACCAGGCTGGACGATCCTTGCCGCTGTCGAACGGATGTCGGCTAACTTTGCATCCATGTTGTGAGTGAGCATACCGCTCTCCCCCGGACGACGAGCGAGCTTGCCGAGCGAAGGCGGCCGCGAGCTGGGCCCGGCGGCATAGTCGCCGGGGCTGCGAGTTCAGGGGGCCTGAAGGCCGTGCGACAGGATCGGAGATCAGCACGGCGAAACAGCCGGTGGTCAACCGGCAGCCGGCTATGGCCGGGTCCGATGAATTCCGTAATATCAATATTACAGAAAAGGCTCCGGAGCAAAACTCCGGGGCCTGATGTTGATGCGTGAAGGGAAGAAGTTCTTAAAACTGATAAGTCGCCCGGATATAGCCGTAACGCCCCAGATAGACACTCGTGGTAGTCGAAATGTAATTGTCAGTAAACAGGGTTCGCGCATTATTGATCCTGTTAAAGAGATCGACAACACCTACTGACAATTCCAGTTTGCGCTCTTTACCGAACTTCCGGCCTATGGCCGCATTTGTCAATATATCGTCCCTATTGACATTTGACACAGCATAATTCCGATAAAGATGGTATGCCGTACTAACGGTCAAAATATTATATTTAAGAATCATGGCCTGAACCATCCCACGAAGGTCCTGGGAGAAATGCTTCGATTGTTGATTTTTCGTATCATAGTAACTCAACTCGCTTGTCGAGTCAAACTCAAAGCGAACCTTATTCGAAAAGCCGGAAATGGCAGAAAGCGACAATCTGGCCGCATTGTTTCGGGCATAGGAAAGGTCACTCCCTACAAAATATGGCATCCGGTCAAATAGATACTTTGCCTCTGTTTTAATCGTCAAACCAAACTTCAATCGCTTGGAATATCCAGCACCGACCTGCCATCCGTAATAACCGTCTGCATTGACAATTTCGTTGAGTTGAGCACCACTTTGCATCGTATAGTCATACTTCGGCAAATAGGTCTGTACTGTGAACAGCGTAGACTTGTTCGCCATATAATCAACCTTGAAATTTCCCGAAACACCGAAGGACCAAGTCGCGGAATGTGCAGCATCCGTATAGTTATAACGTATGGAGGCAGCATACTGCTTGGTTTGACGTAAATCCGGATTTCCGGCCCGAATGACGAGCGGATTCGTGACATCCAAGCCACTGCGAATTTGCTCGAGTGAAAGTTCCTCTGCACTTGAATTCATTGAAAACAGCAGATTGTGTGCGGATGTCATATACAATAAATTGAGGCTCGGAACAAAACTATAATAATGCCGTCGGGCAGTTCCGGCGATCGGCAACCGCTCATCCGAGATTATACTATAAGCCTGAAATCCGAATCCGAGATCGAAATGGAAGTCGTTTTTAACGATCGTCAATTGGGGATCAATAATATTTCGATATGAATTAATCGTATAATTGTACGAATTCACAGAATCCAACGATCCTACGGGATCGGCAATGTAGTCCATGCTTGCCCGACGGGATTTACCATAGTTGTAGCCAAACCGATAGGCCAGTCCTAATGCTACCATCTTGCTGAGATCAAACTTGAAAATAGCAGATGCATTTACCTGGATATTGTTGGCATCCGTATTGTTGTCGATAATCGTTCGCATTAGGCTATTCGAAGCCACCGTATCGACGTTCAAACCATCTTCCGACGATCTTGAGTACTTAAAATTAGCATCGGCAAATAGGAATGCCCTGGTGCCGATTTTCGTACTATTAGTCACATGCAGATTAACTGATCCCCCAGAACCGTCACCTCGTATATTCCGGTCGAGGACAGTTTGCTCGTCATCGATTTGCTGCAAGGTGAAATTCTGACTGGCATTCTTCGCCCGGTTCAGTTCGCCCCGGGCCGAGACCATGAAGATATTCCCCCTGCGACGACATTGAATATTTTCCGACAAAGAAAAGGTATGGCTGCGTCCCTCGGTAAAAGAGGATGTGTTCTGACTGCGCTGAGAATAATCCCGGTCCGGGAAATAGACCATGTTCGAGAGAGACCGACTCTCCCGAGTGTTTCGCCGGAAAATAAAGTTCGTGCTGACCATCAACGAATCACCCCGGCGCAGTGAATGCCCGGCAGAAACATCCTGCCGTGATCCGGGCGTTATTCCCTGGCTGGCTACTGTTGCATTTGAAGGTGAATTCTCCTGAAAGATTAAACCGAGCCGCAGGTTGTTCCGTTCGGTGTTACGATAAAGGTCCGTGCCCATATCATAACGGAACTTTTCACCCGAATAGCCCTCCTTGCCGAGACTCACTCCGACCTGTGCCGCCATTACACCGCCCTTTATCACATCAGGCTTGGAATACGTAACGACATCCATTACTTTCTCATTCCGGGCTTTGTCATCACCCAGATACTTAGCATCGGGACTTTGCTGGTCATATACCTTAACACTACGAACATCATCAGCCGTCAAGTCTGACAACACGTATTCGGGATTATCCCCAAAGAAATTACGCCCATCCACATACACGCGCTTTATCTCCTCACCATTGGCGTATATCCTGTTATCTTTCACTTCGACACCGGGAAGTTGGCGAAGTAACTCTCGAAAGCGATCTCCTTCGAGAGTCTTGAACGAGGCGGCATTGTAAAAAGTTGTATCTCCCCTGATTACCATAGCGACCTGCTCACCGACGACTACGATCTGACTGATGGCCGTCACATCGTCGAACAACTGTATTCGCTGAGTACCCTTGAATTCTGCCGCGGAATATTTCCTGAAAAAAGATTTATAACCCACATAGGAAACGTTCAGTTCGACCGAATCCTGCGGAGTCTTCTCATAAAAACAAAAAGCGATCTTGACTGGTCCCAAATCAACCAGCCGCGTTGTAGTAATAAGCGTATCCCTTTTATGGACGATTTTTACAGTCGCACCTCCCAACGGTTCGTCCCCAGCAGCATCCGAGACGATGATCGTACTGTAAGCTGAGGGATTATGCGGTACAATTCGTCCCACAGTCCTGATCATCTGTGCATACGCGTGAAACAGCCCGCAAACACAAAACAAAGAAGACAGTACAATCTTTTTCGAAATATTCATGAAGACTACCGACAAGGCTATTTAGCAGCTTTCCTTTTCAATAAAGCAACGTGCTTACCTCGAAAATTCGCCGCTGCAATCTTTGCTTCATAAATATAAAAATCCGGATGCGTAACCTTTATATAGATAGAATCCTTAAACTCCACATCATCGAACTCATAAAAACAGAACGGGCTATCAACTTCATAACGTTTTACTTTCCCTTTGAGCTCAATTTTATCGCTAACGATCAAAACCTCCGCATTGTCAACAACCGGACTGGTGTTATCTTGTATTGAAGCTACAACAGCAATACAATTTCCGTCCGGAGCATAAAACGGTTTTTTGGGGGCTTTTTGTGCCCATACGAAAATGAATAGTCCGGCAAATAGCGTTGCAAGCAATATCTTTTTCATAATTTAATAAGGTATTTATTGCAAGTTAAAAATAAATTGGAAAAAACGGTTAAAGTGACCCCTAAAAAACGGAGGAAGATGACCCCCAAAAGTTGAAGCGTAAAAAGAGTTCAA
>ENA-UEPL01000026-UEPL01000026.1-human-gut-metagenome-genome-assembly--contig:-NODE-26-length-141182-cov-13.139187_pt1 | contig 141182 bp, 77 predicted proteins | sample MGYA00242896_ERZ507908 | MGnify/ENA primary metagenome ERZ507908 (study PRJEB26167, sample SAMN06115518) | human gut metagenome | host: Homo sapiens | place: China:Chongqing | collected 2015-08-20...
ACACCCAACAAGTACATCACCGTCGCATACGAACTCTATACGGATTTCGACGGGAAAAGAGAATTAGTGGAAAAAGCTCCTATCGAACACCCATTCCAGTTTATTTCGGATATGGGCACAACTTTGGATGCCTTTGAAGCACAAATCAAACCGTTACAGAAAGGAGAGAAATTCAACTTCACACTGTCCGTAGAAGAAGCTTACGGTGAGTATGAACAGGAACGCGTACTGGAACTGAACAAAGATGTATTCAAAGTAAACGGACACTTTGACAAAGAGCATATTTATCCGGGAAGCGTGGTGCCCTTGATGAATGCAGACGGAGCACGTTTCAACGGAACAATCACAGATGTGAAAGAAGATACCGTAACCGTAGACCTGAATCATCCCTTGGCCGGAAAAGCGTTGAACTTCATCGGCGAAGTCACTGAAAACCGCGACGCGACAAAAGACGAAATACAAGGCATGCTCAATATGCTGAGCGGCGAAGGAGGTTGCGGATGCGGTTGCGACAGTTGCGGCGGGGGTTGCGGAGACGACTGCGACTGCGACGGCCACCACCATGAAGAGGGTTGCGGATGCGGACACTGCCATTAAAAGCGGCATCTGTATATTTTATATTGAAAGGGTGAGACATGAGCAATACATTTGGTAATATATTCCAGTTGACGACTTTCGGAGAAAGCCACGGGCCGGGAGTAGGCGGAGTCGTCGACGGGTTTCCGGCCGGCATCGACATCGACTTGGACTTCATACAACACGAGCTGGACCGCCGCCGTCCGGGACAAAGCAGAATCACGACTCCCCGCAAAGAAGCGGACAAGGTGGAATTGCTGTCTGGAGTGTTCGAAGGCAAATCGACCGGATGCCCCATCGGCTTTCTGGTACGCAACACCAACCAACATTCCAATGACTACGACAACATACGCAACCTGTACCGACCGTCACATGCCGATTTCACCTACACTCAAAAATACGGCTTGCGCGACCATACGGGCGGAGGACGCTCTTCGGCACGTGAAACCATAGCACGTTGCGTGGGCGGTGCCTTGGCAAAACTAGCCCTCAAACAAATCGGTGTGGAAATCTATGCCTATACCTCACAAGTGGGTAATATTGCTTTGGAACACGATTATACGCATTACGACCCGGCACAAATCGAAACGAACGATGTACGTTGCCCGGATGCGGAAAAAGCCGCTTCCATGGAAAGCCTCATTTCGGAAGTCAAAGCAAAGGGAGATACTATCGGAGGTATCATCACGGGGGTAATCCGCCATTGTCCCATAGGGCTGGGCGAACCGGTTTATGGTAAACTCCACGCCGCATTGGGAGGTGCCATGTTGGGCATCAATGCCGTAAAAGGATTCGAATACGGACGAGGGTTTGCCGGAGTAAGCCAACGGGGAAGTGAACAAAATGATGTCTTCATCCCCCAAAACGGAGCCATCGGAACGCGTACCAACCACAGCGGAGGCATACAAGGCGGAATCAGCAACGGGCAGGACATCTATTTCAGGGTGGCTTTCAAGCCGGTCGCTACCATCCTGATGGAACAGGAAACCGTAACACTGGACGGAACCCCGACTATCATAAAAGCCCGCGGACGGCACGATGCTTGTGTACTCCCCCGTGCGGTACCTGTGGTAGAAGCGATGGCGGCCATGACGATTCTGGATTATTATCTGCTCAACAAAACCACTCATTTGTAATTGCAACGAAGAAAAAATATCCGGATTCGTAGAAAAAAACCGTTCTTTCGTAGATTCTATTTGGATATAGTCGAAGAAATAACTATCTTTGAAACGTAAAAGAAATAAAGTTGTGAAACTTTAAGATAGCTTAGTTAAAAGTTTAGTTTAGTTTTTGTGTTGGTATCCTGCCTCGATTTTGAGGCAGGATATTCTTTTTCCCACATGTTCCTTTTTCTCCTTTTTTTCTTTCAGCAGATTGAAAAATCAATCACAGCAGAATGATTTTTCAATCTACTGAAATTGATTAGCCGGTCTCAAACCGACTTCTCACAGCTTTCCTCCCTGCCGAAAAATTTAGTCTCAAAAAGCCTTCGCATCTTTCATACCTTTTGAAATTCAACAACTTAAAGTGAACTTTCTACGTCTAAAGGATTCACCATGTATTCACCACAAGACGACTTGAAACCCAGCGGGGAAAAAGAACGCCCCCTGCTGATTCCTGCATATTTTTTTATAGCACTGACAATTAAATTATGATTTAAAGCTTAAATCATAATTTATATTTCCATTCGTCATTCTTTTATGTATTTTTTATTCGAATCGTTAGTTTTAAAAAACACTGTTTCATTTTCTCTATAAAAACCGAAGCATACTTCATTGCATTTTGGCATGCAATTACTATTTTTGCAAAACAAAATGACACTATATAATAAAATAACATTGCATATAGATTATGAAACAAGAGAAACAAAATCCTTTTATCAAATATAACGGTATTAAAGACGCAAAGGTGCATATCCACAAGACAAGCGGATTGTACGATGCCTCGAACGAACATGACGCATGTGGAGTAGGCATGATTGTGGACATCCACGGCAACAAATCCCACGAATTGGTGGACTCAGCCCTTAAAGTGTTGGAAAACATGAAACACCGGGGAGCGGAAGGCGCCGACAACAAGACGGGCGACGGGGCAGGCATCATGCTCCAGATTCCCCATGAGTTCATCCTCTTGCAAGGCATCCCCGTACCGGAAAAAGGAAAATACGGCACGGGACTTGTCTTCCTACCCAAGGACGAGCAGGAGCAATCGCACATGCTGAGCGTCATGATTGAGGAAATAGAACGGGAAGGGTTGAACCTGATGCACTTGCGCAACGTGCCGGTCAATTCGTCCATCCTCGGAAAAGACGCATCGGCCACGGAACCGAGCATCAAACAGATATTCATAACCGGTTCTACCAATACGGAAAACTTGGAACGCACCCTATATATAATAAGGAAGAGGATTGAGAACCGCATACATCACAAAGATTTCTATATCGTATCCCTGTCGAGCAAGAACATCGTGTACAAAGGGATGCTCTCGTCGGTGCAAGTGAGGGAATACTTCCCCGACCTGACCCAACCATACTTTACCAGCGGACTGGCCGTCGTGCATTCCCGTTTCAGCACCAACACCTTCCCGACATGGAGTCTGGCACAGCCCTTTCGCCTGTTGGCGCACAACGGTGAAATCAACACCATACGGGGCAACCGCGCCTGGATGGAGGCACGGGAAAGCGTGCTTTCCACGCCCACGCTCGGTAACGTGAAGCAAATCAGGCCCATCATCCAACCCGGCATGAGCGACAGTGCCTCGCTGGACAACGTACTGGAGTTTTTCGTCATGTCCGGCCTGAGCCTACCCCACGCCATGGCCATGCTGGTGCCAGAGTCCTTCAACGACAAGAACCCCATCAGCGAAGACCTGAAAGCTTTCTATGAGTACCACTCCATCCTGATGGAACCGTGGGACGGGCCGGCCACCCTGCTCTTCAGCAACGGACGCTACGCCGGAGGCATGCTCGACCGCAACGGCCTACGCCCCGCCCGCTACCTGATTACCCGGAACGACATGATGGTAGTAGCCAGCGAGGCGGGCACCATCCACTTCGAGCCGGGAGACATCAAGGAAAAAGGACGGTTGCAACCGAGCAAGATACTGCTGGTGGACACCCAAGAAGGGAAAATATATTATGACGGGGAACTGAAAGCCCAATTGGCTGCCGCCAAACCTTACCGGCAGTGGCTCTCCACGAACCGTATCGAACTGGACACCCTGCGGAGCGGACGAAAGGTGGAAAACATAGTGGAGGATTACGACCGCCGCCTGCGTACTTTCGGTTATACACGCGAAGACATCGAACGCACGCTCGTCCCGATGGCAACGGGCGGGGCGGAGCCGACCGCTTCCATGGGGAACGACACCCCGTTGGCCGTGCTCTCCGACAAGCCCCAACTGTTGTTCAACTATTTCCGCCAACAGTTCGCCCAAGTGACCAACCCTCCCATCGACCCGATACGCGAGGAATTGGTCATGTCGCTGAGCGAGTACATCGGTGCCGTGGGCATGAACATCCTACTGCCGAGCGAGGCGCACTGCAAGATGGTGCGACTGCCGCACCCCGTATTGACCAACACCCAGTTGGACATCCTGTGCAACATACGCTACAAGGGCTTCCACACCGTGAAGCTCCCCATCCTGTTCGACGTGCACGGAGGAAAGGCGGCCTTGCAAGAAGCCTTGTCCGCCTTGTGCAAGCAAGCGGAAGCGTCCGTCGACGAGGGCGTGAACTACATCATCCTGTCCGACCGCGGAGTGGATGCCGCGCACGCAGCCATTCCCTCACTGTTGGCCGTAAGTGCCGTACACCACCATTTGATTTCCGTACAGAAACGTGTACAGACCGCCCTGATTATCGAAAGCGGGGAAATCCGTGAGGTCATGCACGCCGCCCTGCTGCTGGGCTACGGGGCAAGTGCCATCAACCCCTATATGGCTTTTGCCGTACTGGACAATCTGGTCAAGCGGAATGAAATACAGATGAACTACGAAACAGCGCAGAAGAACTACATCAAGGCCATCTGCAAAGGCTTGTACAAGGTGATGAGCAAGATGGGCATCAGCACGATTCGTTCTTACCGAGGTGCCAAGATATTCGAAGCCGTAGGACTTAGCGAGGAATTGCTGAAAACCTATTTCGGCACGCCAACCTCTACCATCGGCGGCATACGGTTGGAGGAAATCGCAAAAGACTACACCGCCTTCCACGATGCAGGTTTCCGGCCTGCAGAGCCTGGGCATCTCCTACCCCACATCGGACTGTTCTCTTTCCGCAAGGAGGGTGAGCAACATGCCTGGAACCCCGAGACCATATCCTCCCTGCAAATTGCCACACGCCTCGGCAGTTACAAGAAATTCAAGGAGTTCACAAGAATGGCGGACGGGAAAAGCCGACCGATATTCCTGCGCGACTTCTTCGGGTTCAAGCGCAACCCCATCGACATCGACAAGGTGGAACCCGTGGAGGACATCGTCAAGCATTTCGTCACCGGCGCCATGTCGTTCGGCGCCATCAGCAAGGAAGCGCACGAAGCCCTGGCATTGGCCATGAACGAACTCGGTGCCCGAAGCAACACGGGGGAAGGCGGCGAAGACAGCAGCCGTTTCCACGAAACGTACGAAGGCATCCCGCTTTGCAGCAAGACCAAACAGGTGGCCTCCGGACGTTTCGGTGTCACGACCGAATACCTCGTCCATGCCGAAGAGATACAAATCAAAGTGGCCCAAGGCGCCAAGCCGGGGGAAGGCGGGCAGCTTCCGGGTTTCAAAGTGGACGAAGTTATCGCCAAGACACGCCACTCCATTCCGGGCATCTCCCTGATTTCCCCACCGCCCCACCACGACATCTACTCCATCGAGGATTTGGCCCAACTGATTTTCGACCTGAAGAATGTCAATCCGAAAGCCCGAATCAGCGTGAAACTGGTAGCTGAAAGCGGAGTCGGCACGATAGCTGCCGGAGTGGCCAAGGCCAAGGCGGACCTGATTGTTATCTCCGGCGCGGAAGGCGGAACGGGCGCTTCCCCGGCCTCTTCCATGCGCTACGCCGGCATTTCGCCTGAAATAGGACTGAGCGAGACCCAACAAACATTAGTTCTCAACGGGCTGCGCGGGCAAGTACGCTTACAAACTGACGGACAGCTCAAGACGGGGCGCGACATTATCGGCATGGCCCTCCTCGGGGCTGAAGAATTCGGGTTCGGCACGACCGTCCTTATCGTGTTAGGATGCGTCATGATGCGCAAATGCCACACCAACGCTTGTCCCGTCGGAGTAGCCACCCAAGACCCGGTATTGCGCAGCCACTTCCGCGGACATTACAAATATGTGGTGAATTATTTCCGCTTCCTCGCCGAGGAAGTACGTGAATATTTGGCCGAAATGGGATTCACCCGACTAGAAGACATCGTGGGACGCACGGACCTCATCGAACTTAAACCGGCAGAGAAAGAGAACAAGGCCGGACTGCTGAACTTCAGCCGCCTTTTGCACAAGGTGGAAGGGAATGCTGCCATCCATCATGTATGCGAACAAAAGCATGAAATAAGCCACGTGAAAGACGTGGAAATCATAGCCTCAGCCACAGAAGCCCTCGAACATGGCAAGGAAGTATCCCTGGAATACGCCATCGCCAATACCGATCGCTCCGTAGGAGCCATGCTGTCGGGTGCCGTGGCCACACGGTATGGCAACGAAGGGCTGCCCGAACAAACCATCAACGTGAAATTCAAAGGTTCCGCCGGACAAAGCTTCGGGGCGTTTCTGGCCCACGGCATCTGCTTCAAATTGGAAGGCGAGGCGAACGACTACCTGGGCAAAGGACTGAGCGGCGGACTGATTTCCGTCCGTCCTCCCGTGCGTTCCAACTTCGATGCGGAAAAGAACACTATTGCGGGCAACACGCTGCTATACGGTGCCACGAGCGGCGAGGTCTACATCAACGGCCGGGCCGGCGAACGGTTCGCCGTACGCAACTCAGGAGCCATCGCCGTCGTGGAAGGTGTGGGAGACCACTGCTGCGAATACATGACCAGCGGACGCGTGGTCGTGCTGGGCGAAACCGGGCGAAACTTCGCCGCCGGCATGAGCGGAGGCGTGGCATACGTTTGGGACAAAGACCATACGTTCGACTACTTCTGCAACATGGAAATGGTGGAACTTTCGCTTTTGGAAAACTCCACCTCACGCAAAGAGCTGCATGAACTTGTCCGCCAGCACTACCTTTACACCGGTTCGACCCTGGCCCGTACCATGCTGGACGACTGGAACCACTACGTGGACGAGTTCATACAAGTCACTCCCATCGAATACAAACGCGTACTGGCGGAAGAGCAGATGCGCAAGCTGCAACAAAAAATAGCTGACGTACAACGGGATTATTAACAGATTCGACAAACGACAAAAATAAAGAAAAATGGGAAACCCTAAAGCATTCCTTACCATACCGCGGCAGGAAGCCGGCTACCGCCCGGTGCACGACCGCATCAACGACTTCGGCGAAGTGGAACAGACCCTGAACACCAGTGAACGCAAGCAGCAGGCCTCACGCTGCATGGATTGTGGCGTACCGTTCTGCCATTGGGCGTGTCCTTTGGGCAACCGTCCTCCGGAGTTCCAAGACGCACTCTACAAGGGCAAATGGGAAGAAGCGTACGAAATCCTGTCCCAGACCAATGATTTTCCGGAATTCACCGGACGCATCTGCCCCGCGCTTTGCGAGAAAAGTTGCGTGCTGAAACTGGCTATCGACGATCCGGTTACCATCCGAGAGGACGAGGCGGCCATCATCGAAGCAGCTTTCCGCGAAGGCTACATCAAGCCGCGAACCTACCCTCGAAACGGGAAGAAAGTGGCCGTCGTAGGTTCAGGTCCCGCAGGCATGGCCGCAGCCAACCAACTGAACCGCATGGGATATGAAGTGACTGTGTTTGAAAAGGACGAATATGTGGGAGGGCTGCTGCGCTTCGGTATCCCGAACTTCAAACTCAACAAGGCCATCATCGACCGCAGGGCGGAAGTCATGCAAGCCGAAGGCATCCTGTTCAAGACAAACTCACCCATAGACGTGGAGCACCTGCCTGAAGGCTTCGACACTTACTGCATCTGCACGGGAACCCCACAGGCACGCGACCTCGACATCCCGGGACGCAACCTCAAAGGCATACATTTCGCATTGGAAATGCTGGCCCAACAAAACCGCGTCCTGGCCGGACAGACATTCAGCAAGGAAGAACGCATAAACGCCAAAGGCAAACACGTGTTGGTCATCGGTGGCGGAGATACGGGAAGCGACTGCATCGGTACGAGCAACCGACAGGGTGCGGCCAGCGTCACGCAAATCGAAATCATGCCGAAACCTCCGGTAGGGCACAACCCGACCACACCATGGCCGCAATGGCCCGTGGTATTAAAAACCAGTTCCAGTCACGAAGAGGGTTGCAAACGCCGGTGGAGCCTGACATCCAACCGTTTTATCGGCACGAAAGACGGCCGAGTTTGCGGTGTGGAAGTGGAAGAAGTGGAATGGATTCCCAGCCCGGACGGAGGCCGCCCCGTCATGCGCCCTACAGGGAAGAAGGAAACTCTCAAGGCCGACCTCGTGCTGTTGGCCATGGGATTCCTCAAACCCCAACAGCCGGCGTTCGCAAGCAACGTTTTCGTGGCCGGAGACGCGGCCACCGGTGCCAGCCTCGTAGTCCGCTGCATCGCAGGAGGACGCAAAGCAGCCCAAGACATCAACGCTTACTTAACTAAAACCTTAACGCCATGTGTGGAATAACAGCTCTTTTCAACCTCAAACGACAAACGCCCGAATTACGAAAAAAGGCTTTGTCCATGTCCAAGAAAATCCGCCACCGCGGGCCGGACTGGAGTGGCATTTATTGCGGCAAGACAGCCATCTTGTGCCACGAACGCCTTTCCATCGTCGATCCGCAAAGCGGCGGGCAGCCTCTTTTCTCGCCCGACCGTAAACAGATACTGGCCGTCAACGGGGAAATCTACAACCACCGCCAAATCCGTGAACTGTATGCCGGACGATACGACTTCCAAACGGGCAGCGACTGCGAGGTCATCCTCGCGCTCTACCGGGACAAAGGCATCCATTTCTTAGAAGACCTGAATGGAATTTTTGCCTTCGCCCTTTATGACGAAGAACAGGACGATTTCCTGATAGCCCGTGACCCCATCGGAGTCATACCTTTATATATAGGACATGACAAGGACGGCATCCTATATCTGGCTAGCGAGCTGAAAGCACTTGAAGGTTTCTGCGACGAATACGAGCCGTTCTTGCCGGGACATTATTACTGTGGCAAGGAAGGGAAAATGACGCGCTGGTACACCCGCGATTGGATGGACTACTCGAGCGTGAAGGGCAATTATACCCCTGACGCCTGTAACGCTACAAAAGTCACGGACTGTGGAAACAGTTATTCCGTACAGGTAGAAGCCGTGCGCGATGCCTTGGAAGCTGCCGTGCGCCGCCAACTAATGAGCGATGTTCCCTATGGTGTGCTGCTCTCCGGCGGATTGGACAGTTCCGTCATTTCAGCCGTAGCGCGGAAGTTTGCGGCACGCCGCATTGAGACCGACGGCAAGGCCATGGCGTGGTGGCCGCAACTCCACAGCTTCGCCGTGGGACTAAAAGGCGCACCGGACTTGGCCAAGGCCAGGGAAGTGGCCGACCATATCGGTACCGTACACCACGAAATCAACTACACCATTCAAGAGGGTTTGGATGCCGTGCGTGATGTCATCTACTACATCGAGACCTACGACGTGACCACCGTGCGCGCCTCCACCCCGATGTACCTGCTTGCCCGCGTCATCAAGAGCATGGGCATCAAGATGGTGCTTAGCGGCGAAGGAGCCGACGAGGTATTCGGCGGTTACCTCTATTTCCACAAGGCACCGGACGCACGGGCCTTCCACGAGGAAACTGTGCGCAAACTCTCCAAACTGCACCTTTACGACTGCCTGCGAGCCAACAAGTCCCTCTCGGCATGGGGAGTGGAAGGACGCGTACCTTTCCTCGACAAGGAGTTCCTCGACGTGGCCATGCGGCTCAACCCGTCCGCCAAGATGTGTCCGGGTAAGACCATCGAAAAGAAAATCGTGCGTGACGCTTTCTCCTGTCTCTTGCCCGAAAGCGTGGCCTGGCGGCAGAAAGAACAATTCAGCGACGGTGTGGGATACAGTTGGATTGACACATTGAAGGAAATCACATCACAGGCCGTCAGCGACGAACAGATGGCACATGCCTCGGAACGATTTCCCATCAACCCGCCCATGAACAAAGAAGAATACTATTACCGTAGCATCTTCGAAGAATATTTCCCGAGCGACAGCGCAGCCCGAAGCGTACCGAGTGTACCGAGTGTGGCCTGCTCCACAGCCGAGGCTTTGGCTTGGGACACCTCCTTCAAAGGACAAAACGAACCGAGCGGACGAGCCGTAAACGGAATACACGAAGATGCTTACTCAAAAACAGAGATATGAAGATAGAATTTACCAAAATGCATGGAGCTGGCAACGACTATATCTATGTCAACACCCTGAAATATCCCTTGGTGCAGCCCGAAGCATTCGCAAAAGAATGGAGCAAACCGCATACCGGCATCGGGAGCGACGGACTCGTCCTGATAGGACCGTCCGAGAAAGGAGATTTCAGCATGCGTATTTTCAACGCCGACGGTTCTGAAGCCATGATGTGCGGCAATGCCAGCCGCTGCGTCGGCAAGTACCTGTATGAATACGGCCTTACCGACAAAAAGGAAATTGCCTTGGAAACCCTTTCCGGAATAAAAACCTTATATTTACACTTACAAGGCGAGAATGTGGACTCGGTAACCGTAGACATGGGAGCTCCGCGCGACATTCGTACCGTGGATTTAGGAAACGGCTACCTTTTCCGTGAAGGTACAGCCGTAAACATGGGCAACCCGCACCTGGTAATTTTCACCCACGACGTTTCTGCTATTGACTTGCTTTCCGAAGGTCCGTCCATGGAACATCACCCGCTGTTCCCGAACCGCGTCAACGTGGAATTCGCCCAGATTTTACCCGACGGGAATATCCGGATGCGTGTATGGGAACGAGGCTCCGGTATTACACAGGCCTGTGGAACAGGAGCGTGCGCCACGGCCGTAGCCGCAGCTTTCACCGGACGTGGCAAAGGCAAGACCGACATCATCATGGACGGAGGCACACTCACTATCGAATACCAACCGCAAAACGACCGGATTCTGATGACCGGTCCAGCCACAAAAGTATTCGACGGAACAATAAATATGGATAGATAAAAACAACATAGCATTATGGCATTAGTAAACGAACATTACCTCAAACTGCCGGGAAACTATTTATTCTCGGACATCGCCAAGAAAATAAACACGTTCAAAGTGACACATCCGGGCAAAAGGCTCATCCGTCTGGGTATAGGGGATGTGACCCGTCCGCTGCCACAGGCATGTATCACGGCCATGCATAAGGCCGTGGACGAAATGTCCAAGGCTGAAACATTCCATGGATACGGACCAGAGCAAGGCTACGATTTTCTGATTGAAGCCATCCTCAAAAATGATTTCGCTTCTCGCGGCATCAGCCTGAGCCCTACTGAAATCTTCATCAACGATGGTGCCAAAAGCGACACCGGCAACATCGGTGAGGTCCTGCGTTGGGACAACAGCATGGGTGTGACCGACCCCATCTATCCGGTCTACATAGACAGCAATGTCATGTGCGGACGATCCGGCGAATTGGGGGAAGACGGGAAGTGGAGCAATGTCACCTACCTGCCCTGCACGGCAGATAACCATTTCATCCCGCAAATCCCCGACCGGCGCATAGACATCATCTACCTGTGCTACCCCAACAACCCTACCGGTACCACCCTGGCTAAGGCCGAACTGAAGAAATGGGTGGATTACGCCTTAGCCAACGACACCCTGATTTTCTTCGATGCTGCATACGAAGCCTACATCCGTGAAGACGATGTTCCCCACTCCATCTACGAAATCAAGGGTGCAAAACGTTGTGCCATCGAGTTCCGCAGCTTTTCCAAGACGGCAGGGTTCACTGGCGTACGCTGCGGTTATACGGTAGTACCCAAAGAACTGACAGCCGCCACGTTGGATGGTGAACGCGTCTCCGTCAACAAACTATGGAACCGCCGCCAATGCACCAAGTTCAACGGCACGAGTTACATCACCCAACGCGGAGCGGAAGCCATTTATACGGCGGAAGGCAAGGCGCAAGTGAAAGCCACCATCGACTATTATATGGAAAACGCACGCATCATGCGCGAAGGCCTGCAATCTGCCGGATTCAAGGTCTATGGCGGAGTCAATGCGCCCTACATTTGGCTGAAAACACCCGATAACACGGGTTCCTGGCGTTTTTTCGAGCAACTGCTATACGAAGTAAACGTAGTCGGCACACCGGGCGTAGGCTTCGGCCCCAGCGGCGAAGGCTACCTCCGCCTCACGGCTTTCGGCGAGCGCGAAGACTGCATCGAAGCCATGCGGCGCATCAGGATGTGGATATAAATAGAAACTTTTATATCCCAACCACTACATAAATTAAGTTAAAAGGATTCCGCTCTTTTGTTCAAAAGACAAAAGAGTGCGTATCTTTGTATTATAATGAAACATTTTCAAAAAATCATACTGTCATTCCTATTTGCAGCCATTACATTTCTAATTTCTGCCAATACGAACGTTTTCCGTGAACAAAATCCGGAAAATAAAAAAGTATATGCCGAAAATGTACACAAACAGCAAGAGTTACACACGGTAAAACCACAAGTCTTATTCGATGGGGAAATTTCACCGGAAATCGTATGGGCGCGGATATTGACAGCCCAACCTACACGTTCTCTGCAAACGTCCCATTTACAGACTTTGCAATACCTGCCATTCCGCACCCAGAAACTATTGTCTGCACAATACGGAATGGGCAACAATGGCAAACAATTCGAAACGACAGCCCCATTCGACTGTCAACCTTCATGCGAATACTATGTGTTCGCTTTATGCCGCCTACTCATTTAGCGAGATTTCCTTATCCGGTTTATAGACAGACTGGCAAAAGTTCATTTTGCCAGAAAAGTCGCGTATTATCTCATCATGTTTTATTTCTAAATTAAAAAGATATGGAAAATCAAGCTATAACCCAACGTCCTAACGAACGGGACATCCAAAAAAGATTCAATTCACGCAACGCCATCTCATCCGTCATACTCATCGTAATAGGCGTTTTCATGGTATCGCTCACCCTTACGATGCACACCACAGACAGCAATATCCTCTCGCTCGTCCTCATGGTGTGCGGAGGAAGCATGGCCATCTACGGCATGATACGGATTTTGAGTCATGCCTCCAGAACCGTATATGCTCCTACCGGCAGTACAATTAAAGAATACCATCTATACTATTCACCGGAACATTTTGATACTTTGCAACATATCATTGATGCCAATGGGGTTCCCGAATGTATTCCGGTAAGTCAGGCAGACAATACTACAGTCCGACTGGATATCCTCATGTCGGAAGATAAGAAGTTTGCCCGGTTACAGTTATTGAAATACGAAAACTATATTTTCCATCCGGCCACGGACATGTTCTTTTATTCAACACCTGAGGCCGGAAGAATCCATGAACTTATTACAAACCACCGGAAGGAATAAACACAGCCAAACCGGGATCTCACACGACAAGGGAGTGTGCCATGAGGCACATTTCCTTTTTTACTTTCCCAGAAGTCCCTCCGCTTCCTTTTTTATCCTCCTTACTTTTGCCGAACCTTTCACAGGACTATAGATATTCAGCAGGGATTTTTTTGGAAACTATAGAAAAGCAAATAGTATACCATCCAACCGGAATACCATCACATTTTGCCTCCCTCCCAAGAGTTTTGCAAAAAGTGCCTTCATCTTTCATCCCGAATCCCAACTTTCTGTCATACAACTCGTTATAAAATGAAGGATGTTTCAGGAATCTTTCAGCTTCCTTTCATTGCAGAGAGTGAAAAAGTTCTGCGCCGAATGATGTTTCAATCTCAGCCGAATGATTTTCCAATCTCAGCCGAACGATTTTCCAACCACAGCCGAACGAAATGATGTTTGGCTGAAAGATGCCGGAACATCCTTCAGCCCGTAACACCAATATTATGAGAAGGTTACCATGCATCCTGAAAGATGAAAGCACTTTTTGCAAAATCCCAGTGTAGGGAGACGCCCAATCGGCAGAAAGGACAATAACCCCCGTTGATTGCCTGCTGTTTCTTAATCCCAACTAAATTTCTACAACCCCAACATAAGTTTAAATCACTTCATTGCACAATATCATTAAATACACATTCTAACTGTACGTCATCTGTTATCTTATCTATCACAGAAACCACATAAGAAGTACGCGGCTCACCAATAAGAGAAGGAGTGAATTTATGCGTCACTTCATAAAGGTATGAAACAGGTGACAAGGGAGTGATTTTAAAATCAGGATTACTCACGAGAAAAACTCCGTCAAATTTACGTTTCCATAATATTACAGAATACCGGCTATAATCCACTGTAAAAAAGAACGGATAATTCCAAGCCTCAGGCCACTGTATATAATTATACAAGTCCGGTATCATGCGTATCAAAGCAAATTCCCTGTCCTCCATATTAAAATCCGGTGTTGACAGACCTTCTCCTAATATCTCAGTACTATACACAAGCCCCAAACCACGTTCACCATCTATGGAAAGCGACACGCCTCCCGGTACAGAAAACTTAACATATTTTCCACAGATCAAACGAACGGAAGAAGCATCAGAAGGAGAATAGAAGTAATCAAATAAATATTCAAACCGACCGGAAGCATATACCAACGTATCCTGTTTAACATAGTACGAAGGGGAATGAAGTTCTGCACAACCTAACAGATAAGTATACCTTTCAAAATCCAAATCATCAGGAATCAGCAAGGAGTCCGGCAACCACGTTGAAAGTTCATCGCGACTGTCAATTCGCATCACTTTGTTTCGCTCCAACGACGGAAGCAAAGAAGAGAAAAAGGCAGAATCTTCTGTATTCATCGGCATTGACACAATATCCCCTTGTTGTGGAACCACATTCTCTACATCTCCTTCTGGAAAGCCGAAACCACTATCTTCATTACAGCCGAACAAACACCAACACAACGAAGCTATCGGGAACAAAAAGCTATATTTTTTCATATCTGACAAATTTAATATTTTTTAATTATGATTCTATCTGTAAATACAACCCGGCCAGCTTCCACCATATTAAGTATATAGTTTCCATCTGGCAAATCTGATACGGAAATTTTAATCTCTTTAGACAAAGGATCAACCTCAACAGTCTTCACTTTGTTCTGCAAAGAGTAAATCTCAACCCGTAAAGACGAAACATCACCTACCTTTTCCTTCGTACCCTTTATGGACTTCTTAATCGTTAACTCTTGACTAACGATATTGCCTTCCAAGGAATAATATGGTAAAGAAAATCCTATGGGAACATGCGCTCTCATACTATAAACTTCCTTTTTGCCTCCCCCACCAATAATCTTTGTTGACGGAACATTTCCATTCATCACATACTTGGCCTCGACATCAAAAGGGGGGATGACACCTAAACCGTTCCCCTTAATTTCCATAATAAAATATTCCCGACCCACCATCTCAACAGTATAAGACTCTATGTTGCACATGTCTTGGTTGGCAATAGTCCATTCCACGTCACATATTTCAGGAACTTTCAGCCCCATCACATCCAAAATAACCCAACCACCGACTCGGCGGTCATTATATCTGATAATCTCCGACACTTTCAATTGAGGCAATAAATCCTTGGCTGCTTGTACAGCACGTCCGGCATCAATCAAACCGTATCCTGTTTTGGAATTCCAAGAGCCGTACGGATAAGTTATGCCATAACCATATCCATCCAACTTCACACAAGTGGAGTCTATTGTTGCTTGTAATTGTTCCACATTCAACAAAGGGTTTACAGTTAGCATTAATGCGGCTAGGCCGGACACATGAGGGCAAGCAAAAGAAGTACCTGATGCATCGGGATACACATTCCCCTCGTACCAAGGAACTGTCCCTAACAGTTGTCCTCCTGGTGCTACAACATCTAATTTTTCTCCGTATCCAGAACCTTCGAACCATTGAAAAGATTGGTTTATAGATCCTACACAGATAATCGAATCATTAGCATATGCCGGATAGTTTATGAAATTATGATTTCCACTGGCAAAAGTTACAATTGAACCAAAGCCATTACGTCCTTCGTTCATTGCATCATGTATAGCCTCTTCAAGTAAAGCACTATGCAATACATCATAATAAACTCCTGCTCCATCACCCCATGAATTATTAATGATATGTGCTCCATTTCTCCATGCCCACGAAATACCAGTTGCCAGCTCTTCAGATAAGGTTTCTGATGATTCAAGATTATGACTTATGGGTAAAAGTGTCACATTGGGAGAAATACCTGAAGTATATTTCCCGTTTTGAGCAGCAGCAATCATTCCCGCTACAATAGTTCCATGATATTTAATATATTTTGAATGATTAGCATCAAACTTTATAATATACATTTGCCTTACCTCCCGTCATTGCATCATATCCATCCAATACTCTCGGCAATTCCACATGATTAGGATCAACCCCTGTATCCAACACGGCAACTACAATATTGCTATCCCCTTTGGTTATATCCCATGCATCACAACAATTTATTGCCTGCAAATTCCATAAAGAATTGGTATTCCATGCAGGCTCATCTATACAATTAGGCAGAAAATCGAACATGAATCCCGGGTCGACATCCGCCACCCGACCCGCTTCGAAGCAACGGTTAGACATCTCTATCGAATTTCCGGCAGAATGGAGTGAAGTGGACAAGGCATACCACAACGGCATTTGTTTTACCTGACGTTCCACCTTGCAGCCATTTTCCTCGGCAAACGTCTTAAGGAACAAAGTATCACATTCAGACTTTAACTTCACATAAAACAAACGGGATACCGGCGTTTCGGACGGAAAAAGAACCGGTTCTATGGCCAATATGTCCGATGGCAACGAACTATTATGTGCTTGCAAGATTTTTATAGAGTCCTTTTCCACTACATTCCAATTTTTACCAACATCACTTCCTGCACTACGTAGCAACAAAGGAGGAGTGTCTCTAAATACCGTACACTTGGTTGAATCCAAAGCAATCCCTATTTTCTTGCCTTTATAATAATAGTAAGTCTGCGCCTGAACCGTACTTGCCCAAACAAATAGTGACATCAATATACATTTCACATTCACGGCGTTATATTTTTATCGTTATTAAAACCTAAAACAAAGCCAATTGCTACTTCTTTTGGAATCTTATCCACAAATATAAAAGTCCACTCCATCCACAGGCGGAGTGGACTTATAATGCTTTTTACATGGCAAAGGCATTGAAGCCACCATCCACCACGGCTACCGTCCCGGTGACAAAGGCCGAGGCCTCACTGATGAGATAGTGTATCGTACCGCAAAGCTCTTCGGGACGGCCGAAACGTTTGAATGGTGTCTGGCGAATGACATCCTCGCCACGCGGTGTCAGGCTACCGTCGGGATTGGTGAGCAACGCACGGTTCTGGTTCGTCAGGAAGAAACCCGGTGCGATAGCGTTCACACGGATGTCGGAAGTAAACTTCGTGGCTACTTCATTGGCCAAGAAGGCCGTGAAGTTGGAAATGCCCGCTTTGGCTGCTGCATAACCACACACTCGGGTCATGGGACGGAAAGCCGCCATGGAACTGAAATTGACAATCGCGCCCTTTCCTGCCTCCACCATCGGGCGGAGGAATATCTGCGTGGGGATGACCGTTCCCGTAAGATTCACATTCAGCACCCGTTCGAACTCTTCCACTTTGAGGTCGAAGAACGTCCCGGTCGGCGCAATGGTGGCACCCGGCATGTTGCCTCCGGCCGCATTCAGCAAAGCGTCCACCTTGCCGTAAGCCGACAACACATCTTGCAGGTTCTGCTCCACCACCGCCGGATTCATCACGTCCGTCTTCAGGAACATCGCCTCGCCGCCTTTCCCGCGAATCCCATCCACTATCTGTTTGCCAGTCTCTTCATTGCGCCCCATCAGTACCACCTTGGCACCTTGAAGGGCAAGGTATTCCCCGATTTCCCGACCCAGCACACCCGTACCGCCGGTAATGACCACCACTTGTCCTTGAATATCAAATAAATTCTTCATGTCCGTTTGTTTTTAACCTTCATTCGTTTTCAAATTTTACCTTCTGCTATCTCACGGTCCACCACCGCCATGACCCCTTCCATCTGCCCGAGGGCCAACATACGCCCGTGGAACGAATAACCGGCATTATATCCCATCTTTTCGTCTCCCAGCATCAAAGGGGCATGGTCTACCCGCATAGGCAGGGAGGGGTTCTCCTTTTGGAACGTGCGCACCAAATCAATGATACCCGCCCTCCCGGCCAAATGGGAAGCCTCCTTGAAGTTCCCGCCGGGCAGCACGTCCGTGCTGCGCAAGTGCACGAATTTCGTTCGGGAAGCATACTTGCGTGCCAGTTCCGGCACATTGTTATGTGCTCCGGCACTCAACGAACCGGCGCAGAACGTCAACCCGTTGTGCGGATTGTCCACGGCGTTCAGGAACCAAGCGATGTCCTCGTCGCACGTCACAATGCGCGGCAACCCCAGTATCTGCAAGGGTGGATCGTCGGGATGCACGCACATGTCCACCCCATATTGCTCGCATACCGGCATGACCGCGGAGAGGAAATAACGCATGTTCTCGCGCAAGGCATCACGGTCTATACCTTTATATAAGCCGAGCAACTCGCGGAAGATTTCCACCGGCTTCTCGTCGTCTTCCTTGATATTTCCGTTAACGAACCCCTGTGTCTTGATAATGATGTTTTCCACCAACTTATGGTCGTCCTCCGGTGTCATTACAGCCTTCTTCCGTTCCACCTGCTCCATGATGTCCGCTCCGTAGTCAGCTTCAGCTCCTTCTCGCTTCAGGATGCAACAATCGAAATAAGCGAAATCCGCACGGTCGAAATAGAGCGATGACGTACCGTCTGCATTCGGGTGCTCCAAGTCGGTACGCGCCCAGTCGAGCACGGGCATGAAATTGTAGCATACCGTCTTGACGCCTGCCTTACCCAGATTGGCCAAACTCACGATATAATTCTCTATTAGGCGGTCGCGGTCAGAGCCGACGTACTTGATGCTTTCACTCACCGGTAGGCTCTCCACCACCGACCAACGCAATCCGGCCGCTGCGATATAGTCCCGCATTTCCACCACAGCCTCGTAAGGCCAGATTTCCCCGTTTGGGATATCATGCAAAGCCGTTACGATGCCTTCCACACCAATCTGGCGCAACATGGACAACGTAATCTTATCTTTTTTCCCGAACCATCTCCAAGTTTTTTCCATTATGTCTTATTCTTTAGAACCTAAAATAGTTTCTTGCATTGTAATAGCAGATGTCCTCCACCATCTGCCGGATACGCGGCATCTCGCCTACGGGCATCTCGCCGTTCTCCACATCACGCCCCAAAAGGTTACAGAACGTGCGGCGGAAATATTCATGGCGCGGATACGAGAGGAACGACCGGGAGTCGGTCAGCATCCCCACAAAACGACTCAACAGACCGAGCACGGAGAGGGCGTTCATCTGACGTTCCATCCCATCCTTCTGGTCGTTGAACCACCATCCCGAACCGAATTGTATCTTACCCGGCACGCTTCCGTCCTGAAAATTACCAATCATCGTAGCCACCATCTCATTGGCTGCCGGATTCAGGTTGTAGAGGATGGTTTGGGGAAGTATGCCACGGCTGTCCAATCGGTCGAGGAAACGCGCCATGGAGAGGGCGGTGCTGAACTCGCCGATGGAATCGAAACCCGTATCCGGCCCCAAGAGACGCATCATCCGACTGTTAGCATTGCGTATCGTCCCATAATGGAATTGCTGTGTCCATCCCTTTTCGGCATCCATCCGGGCAAACTCCACCAACATGGCCGACTTGAAACGGGCGCATTCCGCTTCGTCCAGATGCTTGCCGCCATATACCTTGTTATATATACGTCGGATGTCGTCCTCAGTATAATCTTCTGCATAAAACTCCGAAAGCCCGTGGTCTGAAAGACGGCAACCTTGGGCCGCAAAGAAATCGTGCCGATGTTCCAACGCACCGATGAAATCAGCAAAGCCGGATATGGTCTGCCCAGAAGCTTGCTCCAACCGCCCCACATAGCTGCGGAACGCTTCAGGATCCTCCACGGCCATCGCCTTGTCCGGTCGCCATGTCGGGAGCATCCGGATTTCAAAACCGCTCGCCTTCGTGGCGATGTGGTGCTCCAAGCTGTCCACCGGGTCATCGGTGGTACATACCGTTTCCACACGGTAATGACGCATCAGGCCCCGGGCAGAGAACTCCGGTTGTGCCAACTTCGCATTACACTCCTCGTAAATATCTCGGGCCGTAGACGGGTTCAGCAATTTGTCGATACCGAAAGCCGTACGCAGTTCCAAATGCGTCCAATGGTACAATGGGTTGCGCAACGTATAAGGCACGGTCTCCGCCCACTTCTCAAACTTCTCCCAGTCCGAAGCGTCGCCCGTGATGTAACGCTCGTCCACCCCGTTGGTACGTATGGCACGCCACTTGTAATGGTCACCGCCCAACCACAGTTCCGTAATGGAACGGAAGCGGTAGTCCTCTGCCACCATCCCCGGATTCAGATGGCAATGGTAATCTATGATGGGCAGCCGTTCGGCATGCCCGTGATACAGTTCCCGCGCGGTGTCCGTCCCGAGCAGGAAATCCTGATCCATAAATGCTTTCATGTTTCTTGTCTCCTATTCTTTAATCAGTTGGTAGCGCGGCACCAAGAGTTTGATAATCACCCAACTCAACAGGTATCCTAACGACGCTACCATAAATACTATCATATAACCGGCTTCGATACCCCGGAAGCCCAAAAACTCCATCTGTGTTTCCTTTGAATACGTGAACAGCATACCGGAACACATGTTGAACAGCAGGCAACCGATACCGCCCGACATGCCGCCGATGCCCGTCACCGTAGCCACGGCAGACTTGGGGAACATGTCGCCCACCACGGAATAGACATTCGCGCTCCAACTCTGATGTGCCGCCCCTATGATGCCGATTATCACGATGGGAAACCAATACGACCAACTGCCTAAAGGTTGCGCCACCAACCCTATCAAGGGGAAAAAAGCATAGATGAGCATGGCACGCATGCGCCCGGCATACGGGTTCATCCCTTTACGCCCCACGAACCACGTAGGTAGGTAGCCACCAATGATGGAGAGCATCGAAATGAGATAAAGGGTGAAGATGAGCAACATTCCCGTCGTGGAATCCGAACTATAGCCATAGACGTCATGCACATAAGCCGGTGCCCAGAAAAGGAAAAACCACCACACTCCGTCGGGCAGGAAACGCCCGGCCACGACAGCCCACGTCTGGCGATAGGTCAGGCACTTCCAGATGCTGATGCCCTTCGCCGGCTTGACTTCCTCCGTCCTTTCGGTCAAAGAAGCATCGACGGCAGCATCCTGTTCGATGTAGGCCAGTTCCGCTGCATTGACATGCTTGCTCTTCTGTGGAACATCGTACACATACACCCAAACGCCCATCCAAACGAAGCCCACGGCACCCACCAAGAGGAAGGACATCTCCCATCCCCAGCAACGGGCCAACAAAGGTATGACGAAAGGAGCGAGCAAGGCGCCAATCTGTGCCCCGCTGTTGAACACGCTGGTGGCAAACCCACGGTCCTTTTTCGGAAAGTATTCCGCCGTAATCTTGATGGCCGCCGGGAAGTTTCCCGACTCGCCGATGGCCAGTACGCAACGGGCAGCCAGAAAGAGCCAGACACTGACCGTAGACACCGTCCATACGCCGTCCGCCACCGTCTGCAACGCGGACAGGTTCTGCCGCGCCCCCTCGAAGCCCGTCAGCCACTCGCCGCCCAACAGTCCGTTGGTGGCAATCCCACAGAAGGCATGGAGGCATGCCCCGGCCGACCACAGCCCGATGGCCCACAAATAGCCGCGCCGCGCACCCACCTTGTCGATAAACTTGCCGACGACCAGCATGGCGATGGCGTACACGATGGAAAAGCAGCCCGTGATAAGCCCGTAGTCCGTGTCGTTCCACCCGAATTCAGGCGAAATAAAATCTTTCCACGTCAGCGATAAAACCTGACGGTCCATGTAGTTGATGGCCGTAGCCAAGAACAACATGGAACATACGACCCAACGGTAACGGGTCATTCCTGCAAATGTTTGATTCGATTCATTCATGTTTTTCCGGTTATTCTTTAAGTTTATTTTTCCGTACACGTTTGCAAATATAGAGCTTTTATCGGCAAAGAAATACAAAATATGACATGAAATACACGTAATGTAACATGGCCTAAAAAGTTTGCTACACCACAAAAAGCCCATGTCCTCATTCTGATAAAAAAGAACTGCCCCCGCTGGTTCCATACAGCGGGGAACAGTTATCCAGCACGATAGCAAAACATAACAAAATCCTATTAAAACCTCATCGTACCATTATTTTCCGATTCTCGACAACATAATATCCTGACGGCAAGGAGACCCATACATAAGTTTCATTGGCATCCGCATTGGCTGCCAATTCACCTTTTAAATTGTATATACCTATCGTATGGTCGGCTCTCACCAGCAATCCTCCCCTTCCTGGACGGATGTCAACAGATTCAACATGAACAAAAGGAATGGACGTTACCTCCTTACTGACTTTTACACAAGCAGGAGCAGTGAACTTGATTACCCGGTTTATTATTTCCACGTCTGACTCCAACACCCATTCATTATTTTCATTCATATATCCTGCGGTCGCCTTCCAACCATCCATTGAAGCAGGGAGACTGAAATTTCCGGTTGACGTACTGAGCAAAAGATAGTCCTCGTCTGTATGACGAATAGCAACAGCTTGTGACGAAGCCGTCCCGGGAAAATAGGCTATACCATCCAACCCTTTTTCCAAATCCGTGGATTTACCTGCATAGTTATACACATAAAGTCCTTTTCCATGAGATTTGAGCGCAAAATCCTGATTGGCCAAATTCAATATCTTATTACGTTGACGCACTAAACCAATATGAGCTCGTTCAACAAGTTCCATTCCATTGTTAGAATAAAGGGCGTTCCCGTCCACCACACAGAAATTGTAATAATCGAACGATTTGTCTCCAGCCAAAGCCGCCATCTGGTAAATCGGCGAATTGGCATCTTTGGCATCTATTTCCATAATCATCCGGAAATTCTTCCCCTTATTACCCAAATATCCCCACATATCTCCTTTTATCATACCGGCATCTGCCCCATAGATATCTACCCCGACAAAATCAATGTTCGTACCACCGTTCACACGTTTCTTCTCATTAGCATCTACCCTACCAGCAGTCTCCCAACTCACACAATTCAGCCGAGTCCAAACCACATATTCAGATTGTTTTACTGCGGCCCCTACATAAGAATAATAATCAATTATCTCAGCAGCCGAAGCCATATTGTTTCCATGAGAGCGTGCTTCGTTTCCTAACTGTACCCCCACAACCGTATGTCCTCCACCGTTATGGATATCCCAGCGCGCCACATGTTCCATCACTTTCGACAATACGTACTTTTCCCTTTCCATAAGCTCCTTATCTTTCCAATCCAAAGAATATTCCCACTCTGTTCGCTTCATATTAAAATCACTCTTCCCATCAAGCGAACAAACATAATCAGGCGTACGAAGTTCTTTGCGTCCATTATGATTCCATAAATATTGAACTCGCCCTCCGCTACTCCAACTAAACCACAGCAATTCCATTTTAAGTCCATACTTATGGCACCAACCCATATAACGGTCCAATATAGTCCAGTCGAAGCAATCTTTCTCCGGTTCTATTTCTCGCCAAAAAACAGGAATGGACAATGTATTGAAATGATCATCGGCCACTTGCTTTACAGCTTTCTCTATGGCCTCTTCCGTCCAACCTTCATAACCGCGCAACTTATCAGTACGTAACTGTACGTTGGTCATATAAAACGGCTTACCATCTACACGCAAAACAAATTTTTCCGACCCGTCGAGACTGGTATCCACAACTGAGACCGTTTGTTTTATCGGTTTCTCTGTGAATTGTGATTCGTAGTAAGCAGTCCATGCTTGACGAAGCCTCTTAGTGACCTCTGTCAGATCCTTACCAAACGGTGCTTTTGCTACTTCCCGGGCTTGTTCTATCACTATTTTCAAATCCTCTTGCCCCGGATATTGAGTCTGCTCCATACGTGTATTAAAATCCGTAATCAACTCCACTAAAACCCGATAAGCATCCAATTCCGCTAAAGCTTCATCTACCTTATCCAAGACCTCATCTATTTGTGGACGTACATCTTTCTCACCGGTATACATTCCATTCATTTCATTTATTAAGCTCTGAAAACAAGACTTATCCGGATAGTCGGAGGCATTGATTGCATTCTCTAATTTTTTCTCAGCGTCCTTTAATCTGGAATAATCAATCTGAATACTTTCCCACTCTTCCATAGCCGAAGCCAAATCAGATAATATGCGTTCTACCTCTGATATCTCCGCATCGGAAGGCAACAAATTCACATCTTTCATTACTTCACGATACTGTTCGATATTATTATAACCCGGAAGGTCTCCCGTGTGTCCCGTCATTGCCAAAGTATCAGCCACCGCCTGTTTCATTTGACGGGTCAATACCGCCATATAACTCTCCTTATCGGCACCGTGGAAAGATAAAGTAAAATCATCCATGTCTATGGTCGGGCTTCCGCTTGTTGCCAAATCAAGCCCCAACTCAAGATTCCCATCGAAAACCACACCTGTAACTTCTGCCCAGGTTCCTCCAGCCGACAGACTTTTCCCTCTATCGTTCATATACAACTTTACGGTTCCATTGAATGAAGAGGAAATGGCAGCTCTTACTGTATATTTTCCATTAGGCAGGTCTTTCACCTCTTGATAAAAACGTCCATCAATGCCTCCGCTACCCTTCCATAATTGTAAATGGTTCTGTCCTCCCTTAATGACACCGCCTTTTTCTCCCGTACTGATTTTCACTTGTACGCCATCCGCTGTAAGCGTCCAACCATTCGTACCCTCATCAAAGGACGGATTAACCAACCGGCCTGTCATATCCATATAATCATCACCTTCCAAAGCCAAGTTTTCCGGAGCATAAGCCTGCCCCTCTACATACGTAGCATTATCCAGGCCAGACAAACCTTGCGCATCGGGCATGATTTTGACAAGTTTCACGTTATCAATCCAATCCACCTTAGATTCGTCACGAAAAAAAGAGAACCATAAATTTCGAGGTAATTCATCCGGCATACGAAATGAAGTCACAAAATGGCACCGTGCCGTTCCATTTGACTCAGTAGTATGCCCTTTTAAATCCAATATATTACCGGTGTTTCTTTCTGTGCCAAACATCAAACGATATGTAGTACCTCCATTTCCTACTCCCTCCGAAGTCCAATAATCATAAGAAAGGCAATAATAAGCTCCCGGCTCCACAACCGCTTCAGCAAGTTCCTGCATCAAATAGCGCGACTCGCTGTGCATAATAATTGACTTTACCCCATCGGAACGGTATGCAGCATTTTCGCGTACGTTAGTCTTACCCACATCACCACCCCAAGTTGGCATTCCACCATTCCATGTTTCCCAATCTGTAGGACGCCAACGCCCATTACCATAATCTTCTGCCACGATTTCAAAACTGGGATTTTTCACCACATTTTTCCCTTCTTCATACATCGGATGAGAAGACGACAACGACTTGAACCGACCATTTTGGAAAACATAGACCGTCCCGTCTTTCTGTACCAAACGTACGTCACCGTCTTCTGTCGGTTCAAACTCAACTCCAGAAAAAGCAATACGGATGGTACGTCCCACTTTTGCTTTCCCCTCTAATGTATAATCTCCCAAACCTGGAATAAACCGTCCCATATCTGACACTTCAACTCCGTTGAGACTTGCCTTAAGCGGCATTTCTGGCAACCTTTCCGCTTCCACATTCAGAGTCATCATCAAGGCACATACCCCATAAAGACCTTCTCTTCTTAAATTTTTTGTAGAGAAATTCATAATATTCAATTTAAAAACATAATCATATTAAAGTCCGACGGCACCACGAAGCCAATGCAAATATAAAGCATAAAGCCTACATAAAACAATGGCTCTATAAAATTGAACGAAATGCCATGTTTCATTGACCGAAACGGCTTCTTTTCACACAACAAATGCTTCACGTTTTGACATTATTGCTTCGTTTTTCAGTCAAATATTTAAAGAACGTTTATTTATTTTGCCTCCATTTTCCAATACTATAAGTTTGCATACAAAACACATTCATTCATCTTTATACATCACATATTTCGTATGATAAATAAATTATGGGCGGGAAGTATTTTACTGTTTTGCCCGATGGGTCTGCAAGCCCAGAACTGGTTGCCGGACACGGCAAATGCACATCAGGAAATAAGACTGTTGGATTGCCGTTACCATGAAGAGAAACTCAAAAGTTGCGAACAACTGACCGACACGTCCTCCTGTTGGAAAACCTCGGTGGAGAAGACCGAAGTGACGGACGGAACCTTGTTCGTATTCCGGTTCAAGGCTTTGAAAAATCTCACGGACGCCGGAGTTGCCGTGGCTTTCGACCGTTACCATTGGACAAGCGACAACTATGTCATGATTCCGGCCTCTGTGTACAACGGGAACCGTCAGCGTATCGTAAACCGCAACTATGCCACGGGACTTGACCTTTCGGACTACGACCGCCCGGATTTGGCCTTAACCTCCAATCCCATTCCCCAACTTTCGCCCGACTTCGGCAGCCCCTCCCGTCTGGAAGTCAGCGTATGCAACGCCGCTACCCCGGCCATTGCTTTCCTCGACCGGCAGAAGAAAGAGGGTGTCCTGCTACTGACGGACCAAGGCATCGTACGCGACGGGCAAGTCTTGGACCACGGACTCATCGTGGAAGAAACGCCGGACAGAAGCGTGGCCTCTTTCGTCATCAGCGCACCGGGCGTACGCGAAAAGAAACCGGAGTTCATCGGCTTCAGCAAAAGTCCGGACCGGGGAATCACGGTGCGCGAAGGAGACGAAATCATCATCCGCATCACACGCCTCGTTTATCCCTGCACGGACGCACCCTGCCTGCTCGGGCATTTCATGGAAGAGCGCAAACGCCACATCCGGTGCGCCGCACCGCGCAATTTAGTACCGATGAGCCGGGTCTTGGACATTATGGACAAAAACATCGACCTCCGCTACTACCAAAAAGACAGCGTGGAATTCTACCGCCCCGAAACGGCGGACTGGATGTCGTACGGATGGATTGGCGGCCTCATCAATACTTATCCGATGCTCGCGCTCGGCGACGACGAGCACCTGCGCCGCGTGGCGCGCACCTTTGACTTCGCCCTACCCCGGGCGAAAGGCAAAAGCGGATATTACTATGACATCCTGCAACCGGACGGCACAGTGCTCAACCGCGATGCCGCAGCCGTAGTGCCGGGCGTGGCGGTGACGCGCCGGAACGGGGACGTACTGTATTGGATGGTGAAACAGTTCAACCTATTAGAGCGCATGGGACACAAGGACTTCATCCGTCCGGAATGGGAAAAGAACGTCCGTTCGTTGGCCGACGCATTCGTCAATACTTGGAGGAATGAAGGCACGTGGAGTAATTACCTGCACGTGGAAAGCGGGAAAGTAGCAGTGTACAACACCACCGGCGGTGCCATGGCCATAGGCGGACTGACATTGGCCTCCGTTTATTTCAACTGCCCTGAATATTTGGAAATCGCCCGGCAGGCCGCAAGCGCACTCTACCGCCAGTTTGCCATCGTGGGCTTTACCTCAGGCGGTTGTGGTGACATCCTGCAAAATTCCGACTCGGAAACGGCTGTCGCCCTAGCCACTTCCCTATTCACATTATACGAAACGACGGGCGAAACAGGGTATCTGCAACAAGCCCGTGACGCAGCTCATCTGTGCGCCACATGGACGGTTTCCTTCGATTATCGCTTACCGGAAGATACACCGCTGGCCCAACTGGGTGCCAACCTGACAGGTGCCGTATGGGCCAGTACGCAAAACAAACACGGGGCACCGGGGTTCTGCACGCAGTCGGGCGACGTGCTGTTCAAACTCTACCGCACCACCGGCGACACGTTGTATGCCGAACTCCTGCGCGACATCATCCATGCCCACGCCGAAGGCATCCAACCGAATGGTAAAATCACCGAACGGCTCACGTACTGCGATTCCGACCGGCGAGGCTCCCGTGCCGACGGTTGGGAAACGGGTTGGAACGAAACGAACGGAGCACTGATGGCATTGGAAATCCCGGGAATTTACGTCCGTACCGACCTCGGTAAACTCTACGTCTTCGACCACGTCGAAGCGGAAATCATGAAAAGCGACAAAAGGAAAACCATCCTACGTATTACGAACCCCACGAAGTTCGACGCACAAGTCACTCTTTTTGCCGAAGGGGCAGAAGAAGCCGCTTTACCGTTAGGAGACAATGCGTTCCTGAACTGGCAGGATAAGGTCAAGGTGAAAGCCGGACAGACGGTAACATACTCGATAAAGAAGAAGTAGCAAAAGAAATTTTACCCTAAGAATACACACAAAAAAAAAGTCCCGTTTGCCATCCGCATGTCCAATGGAAGGCAAACGGGACTTTATCTTGGCTCATTACTGTTCCATACAATCCCAATACACTACATACCGCTGACGGTGGACATCATACAGCGGAAGCACCTGTACCCCGCTTTCCGTGACGAAAGTCAACCCTTTCCCCGTACGTTTCAACACGCGTTCCGGATGGCGGTCATCCCAGGACAACGAACAAGGCAAACCTTGGGGGATATGGTAATCGTAAGTATAGTAATCATTGTACCGAAAAGGATTGGAATACGGAGCGGGCGGTTGCATTCCTTCCGTACCTAAGACACCGGCCAATACGACCGGCCCGTAAAGTAACGCGCCCTTACGGGGATTGTCCGGCATGCGTTCCATCGCAAGGCGCATGGGATAAGTCACTTCTATACGGTCGCCGTCTTCCCAACGCCGGTCCAACGTGATGTAAGAACCGGGGTGCTGTTTCACCCGTACGGACTTCCCGTTTACCCTGACCGTAGGACGGCCGCTCCACGATGGATAACGGAGTTTCACAGCCAACCTACGGGGAGTCTCCAACGCCAAGGTCAAGCGAGTGGTTTCCTCTTCCGGGAAACGGGTCTCCTGACGCAAATTCAACCCTTTTTCTTTCCACGCCAATTCGGACGGAATGAACAAATTGACATACAGGCAGTCTTCCCCACGATAATAAATGCTTTCGGCATATTTGGCATGGCTCTCGAAACCGCTGCCCACGCAACACCAGAAAGAATTCTCCGGCGTGCTGTACACCTTGTGCGTACCGGACTGCAAAGGCAAGAAATAAGATACCATTCCCGTCGCAGGGTCTTGCTGCCCCAAGATATGATTGTACAAGGCACGCTCATAATAATCGGCCACCTCGGGAGAAGCCTCCCAACAAAACAGATGGCGGCTCAACTTCAACATATTATAAGTACAACAGGTTTCGCCCGTGTAACCGCTGATATGCTTGGAAAATTCGTCCGGATCGAAATAATGTTCCTTGTCGCTGCTACATCCGGGAGCAAAGGTGTGGCGGCCTATCATCGTATGCCAGAAGAATTCGCTCAAAGCCTTGCTGTCTCCATCTCCCGTCAACTCATAATTACGCGCATCAGCCAATACTTTCGGAATGAATGTATTGGTATGTTTCGTCCCCAAATCATCCCGTTGTTCTTTCAACGGGTCTATTACATCATTATGATAAAAGAAACCGGCCAACCAACGGTAACGTTCATCTCCCGTCAAGGCATACAGGTTGTAGAAAGACTCGTTGATGCCTCCGAACTCATTACGAATCATCTTGCGGCGCGTCTCTTCCGGCAACGGCCGAAGTTTCCCATAAGCCCAGTCTCCCATTTTCCGCACCACGTCCAATGCCTGCGCATTCCCGGCATACAGGTATTGGTCTATCAAGCCGGAAAACAATTTGTGCAACGTGTACCAAGGTGCCCAAACACTCTCCCCCCGGATATTCCGGTTGATGAGTTCTTCGGGATAAGCACTCAGGTAACCGCCCGTCCCCACGGCCTGTAATTCCGCCAGTCCGGCCACAAGGCTGTCCCCCTTCATCTTGAAAACATCGCTCCCCGTGGCTGCATACATCAAAGCCAAAGCCGAAAGCATGTGGCCCGTCGTATGCCCGCGAAGTTCACAATCCAAGGACTCCCATCCGCCGAGTTTCTTCACCGTCATGTATCCTCCCTCACGTCCGGCAAATACCCCTGCGGTCGTCCGAAAACCATGCAGCAGACGATCGGCCCCGATGGAGACCATCCACGCCGAGTCCCGCATCATGTTGTCACGGAAACGTCCGGGTAACAGGCGCACGTCCTGCAAATCGAACGATTCGGCAGCCAAGGGGATATCCGTTTTGACTTTGAACTTCTCTGCACAACTTCCGGGATACACCGATTGGGCATATCCGCACACGGTAACCGCAAGTCCGGAAATCATTACTATAATCTTCTTTTTGAAAAACTCCATATCACTTATTTTGAAATTTTTAATGCCTTATCTATCACATAATCCTTCACCCCGTCCATCAATACTTGTACCCGGCTTCCTTCGGGCACATCCAAATCATGAATCTTCAAACGCTCCACATCCACTGCAATGAGAGGCACACGGGGATCTTGCGCCTCGGAACCGAAAGCCGAATGCGTCACAGTCAGACGTTTCACATGACGTACAAACAAACCATAAGACGGCAGATTACCCCAAACCGTAGGCTGAGGATACCCTTTCTCATCTTCAACAACGTCACGATGGGAAGCCCAATACTTGTCGAAAAACAGATTCCCCGATGTGTCATGCCTGCGGTTTCTCATATCACCAGGCGTACGGAAGTTCCCATCAACCAATCCTCCTTTGTTGACAAAACGAATATTATCCAACCACACATCTTCGATACATCCGTCAGGTATGCCTGTCACGGAAGAACAAAAATTCCCCGTCCCATACGCAGTCACATTGCTGATACGTATATTCCTCATCCGTCCCATCGGAGGATCCGGTGCGTCCTTCAGATGCTTCCTTCCCCTATCTGCCAAGCGGATATAAAGCGGGCATTCCGTACCTTCTATTACAATGTCATGTACCATTACCCCATCCATTATCCCGCCGTCCACGATCTCTAAAGATATGGCTGTAATACCAGACGGGGTGGATTTGATGATACGTTCGCCTTTATTCCGGCTCGGTTTGACAATGCAATCGGCCACCAATATGTTTTTAAACCCTCCGGTAGATTCCGTACCGCATTTTATGGCATTTGCAAAACTACTGACGATACAGCCCGTCACGATAATATCCTCACAAGCAGCCGTTCCTGTGCTTTTCAATACGATACCGTCATCGTCCGAATCAATAATACTGTTGGAGAGTGTGAAGCGGCGACATCCGTCAATGTCAATCCCGTCATTATTCCCATTACAATGATTATAAACCCGGATATTATCTACCGTCACGTCTTCGCAATTCAAATAATGCTGGTTCCAAAGGGCAGAATTCAGCATCGTGACACCCTCCACGCGCACATTACGGCACGAAATAAAAAGGAGATTGCGAGGACGGCCGTTTGCATCACCCGCCACTCCTCCGACACGTCCTTTACGTCCCTTTCCCCTGCCGTCCAACGTACCGTATCCGGTCAAGGCGATATTCCGCGCCTCCTCTGCATAAATAAGTGCCGACCATCCTCCTTCATCTTTCAACGAACGGTAAGCCGCAGGCGGCATCAAGGGAAAATCGTCCGGGTTCTCACTGGCAAACAGGTACGCACCGTTTTCCAACCTCAGTTCCACATTGTCTTTCAAAAATATAGTCCCCGTCTTGAACCGGCCCGCCGGAACGATTACTCGTCCGCCTCCTTGCCTGTAACAATGTTCTATAGCCTTATTGATGGCCGTCGTATTCACGATATTGGTATCGACCGAGGCACCAAAGTCTAGGATACTACATTCATATTGCCTTTGCACCCCCGATACTTCGGCATGCAAAAGACTTCCGGTCCACCAGACCCACATCAAGACAAAAAACATCTTGTGTTTCATCCCATCATTCTTTACATAGGAAACCATACATGCTACCACTTCAACTTCACCGATTTGTCCTTATAGGTCACAGGAAAATCCTTCCCGTTCACAGTCATGGAGGACGGGCACTCCTCTTCCCGTATCTTCACATTTACCCGAGGTTGCCCCTCCACCCGCAAATCCAGTTTTTTACCTTCCCGGCGTTGCATGACAAAGAGCTTGGACAAGGATGAATAATAAGACACCTCGCCCCGGCGCAATGCGCTGCCGTAACAAACGAACATCTCCGAAGCCTTTGCCGGATCCGTACCTTCGTCATACGTCACGGCAAACATGTAGGCATCCGTAGTCCATCCGTCGGCCGTAATCCATGAATTGTTGTGCATCAGCCGTCCGTCGGCCAACTGGTTGATATAAATGTCCGTGACCTTTCCGTTCCGACGCACTTTCAACCCTATCCAGTCTTTTCCTTCTGTACGTTCCATCATCGGCAAATCCTTATCGTCGGGCGAATCCTTCAGGATGACGGCCGTCAGTCCTTTGACACGCTTATGCTCTCCGGGCAGATGGAACGAATAGTATTCTTCCTCACCCTTCAAATCCTCGGTCGGTCCTTTTTTCACTTCCCAATACAAATCGTCGGGATAGTCATGTACGAAATCGGATAAGGCCAGCAGACGGGGATACAACGGACGGATGACCACGGAAGCACTGTCGGAGGTCACCGTCACGTCGGCTCCCCGCTTCACGGCCTTCCCGTTATAGTGCCAAAGCCATTCAAAATGCCCGGGCTTATGGGCAGCTATGTCGTCTATCATGTAAATCACCTTGTCCATCCACAGGAAATGGCGGAAGTTCCGGCTGAACTTGTCCGACATCGGCCCCGTACCGTTGGCCAACACATATTTCATCTTCCCGTTATCCATCAGGTAATGCAGGCTTCCGCGCAAATAAGAACCCTGATACTGCTGCTCGCGCGACTGTCCTTCCCCATTGAACAACACCACATTATGCGCCTGGCTTTGGAAGAAGTAGTTCCGGTAGGCAGGATTGGGATACCAACAGTTGCCTGCGTCTTTCAGTATATCCACGCCTTTATAAAACAAGATGAACGAATTGGCATCGGCATGCGAGTGATTCCACGTCTGTCCGCTCTTCACGGCCAGCATCGCCGCGTCCTTTTTCCAAGAATCGCGCATCACAGCCCAGCCGAAATCGGCAAACAGGCACGAAGTAGCCACGTCCGGCATGGCGGGTGCCTTACTGCAATCCGGCATGTAAAGGAATCCCATCGGGCGGTTACGGAAATAGCCGTCGCGATGTTGCCCCTCCTGTACCTGGTTGATGTACCACAGGATTTCCGGTCGCCGTATGCCTAACGCATACAACAGCATCATGCTCGATTCTGCCGTCACGTTCTTATGGCTGTCTCCGAAATTCAAGTTATACAATATGCCCGTACGCGGATAGCACACTTGTACGAAATAGTCGGGCAAACGCTCCAACTGGGGCAGTTCCGGAGCCTTCCGCCCCGGATGGGTGTTCTGCCAGGCTATCCGGTATTGCAAAGCCTCTTGGATACCGAAATTGGCATAGTTCAAACTCTCATACATGCCACCGGCTTCGTCGAAAGATTTTATCTTGGCTTGCAACACGTCACCGGCAAAACCGAACCACTCCGGCATGGCCTCGTTCAGCGTCTCCACCCATTCGACAGCTTCGGGCAACTCATTTTGCAAAGCCATGGCCAGCATTCCGCCGTTGTACACGCACGAAGTCCACCAGTTATGCCCCATGGAGTTCAGGGAATGGATACGGGTAGGCTCCAACACCCAGTCGCCCAACGAAGGTTCCACACCGAGACGGAGTAAATCTTCGGCCAGTTCCTTCCGTTCACGGGACGACAAGGTCTCATAAATGGCATCGTAAGCCAACGCGGCCATCAGACATTTATGGGAAAGTCCCAAATCGGCACGCCACACCGGCTTACGCGACAGCATCTCCTCGCTTCCCCAAGTCTTGGCCTGCGTGACCGATTGCAAAATGGATTTCAAACGGTCGGCATACCGGCGGTCGTCCGTCATCAGATAGGCCAAAGCCAGATAATCCGATCGGTTGAGGTCATTTTTCTCCAATGCGGCATCGGCCACCTTACGGATGTCCGCCCAACAACGGGCCATGCAAGTGTCCGACTGTACACGTACCTTGGCCGCTTCCACCCGTTCTTTCGTGAAGAGCAACGCCGGATGGTTGACGCGCTGCCCCCATAAGGAAAGGCCCAACAGGAAACCTCCCACACAAACTACGATTTTCTTCATCTGTATATGCTTATGATTTGATGTCTCTATAGTCTAATACGATTGAAAAGCCCTATTTACGCACACCACGCATAAAAATTTTCTCTCGGAGTACGTTAAACGTCCTTTTCAATCGTATATAGAAGTAGAAGCATATTTTAAACTACAAATTTATCCATAATGAAAAAACAGTTCATATCCCTATGTATGGCATGGTGGGCCGTCACCGGATGGGCCTCGCCCCACACGTTCCAAGTGTCGTCGCCCGACCGCAACTATGTGTTCACTTTCACGCAGGAAGAGCCGGAAGGCAAAACACGGATGTATTACACCTTATCTTATAAAGGCAAAGAGATCGTCCACCGTTCGGAACTGGGTGTGGAAATCGAAAACAAACTCTTGGAGAGCGCGTTGGGTATCGAAAATGATGCCTGTAGGAACTGGAGGGACAACCTGACATTCATCGGGGCAGACTCGGCCTCGCACGACGGAACATGGCAACCCTTATACGGCGAACGCAAAGAAATCCCGGACCGCTACCGCAGCCTGCAAATCAAATTCAGAAAAGGGGAAGCACCAGCAAGCGAAGTGACAGGCGGTTACGACCGTTCACGCACTTATTTCATGAACGTGGAAGTGCGGGCTTACAACGAAGGAGTGGCTTTCCGTTATCATTTCCCGGCCACCAGCAACGGGCTGTTCCTGCACATTACAGACGAACTCACCGAATTTGCCATGCCGGAGGGCACCATGGCCTGGCACGAACCGTGGGCACAGGCTCCCGTCTCCCTGCTCCCGTTAGAGGGTTGGGAAGGCGAAAGCGAACGCCCCCTGACGATGAAACTGGGGAACGGCCTGACGGTCTCCCTCGGAGAAGCCCGTATGGTGGATTACGTACGTACCAAGTTCGCCCTCGCTTCCGGGAAGGCTCACACGCTGAAAACCTCCATGTACGACTGTGCCGACATCATCACGCCCTACGACACGCCGTGGCGCGTCATCATGGCAGCGGAACGCCCCGTGGACCTGATAGCCCACAACTTCATCTACCTGAACCTGAACGAACCGAATGTCCTGCAAGGGGACTTGTCTTGGATCAGGCCGGGAAAGACATTCCGTAGCGGACTCTCGCAGAAAGAAGCACTGGCCGCCGTGGACTTCGCCGCCGAACGCGGACTGCAATACGTCCATCTGGATGCCGGGTGGTACGGACCGGAAATGAAGATGGAGAGCGACGCGACCCGTATATCCGAAAGCAAAGACCTGGACATCAAGGCCATCTGCGACTACGCCTCCACGAAAGGCATCGGCGTATGGCTTTACGTCAACCAACGCGCCCTCGTCCAACAAATAGATCGGTTGCTGCCTCTTTATAAAGAATGGGGCATAAAAGGCATCAAGTTCGGTTTCGTGCAAGTAGGCAACCAATTCTGGACCATCTGGCTGCACAAAGCCGTCCGCCAATGTGCCGACTACGGCATCATGGTGGACATACACGACGAGTACCGCCCCACGGGCGTGAGCCGTACCCTGCCCCACCTGATGACGCAGGAAGGCATCGCCGGCAACGAGACCATGCCGGACGCACGCCACAACACCATCCTGCCGTTCACCCGCTTCCTTTGCGGCCCGGCCGACTACACCCCTTGCTACTTCAACGCGAGGGTGAAGAACACGCACGCCCATCAACTGGCCATGCCCGTCGTCTATTACAGCCCCATCACATTCCTCTATTGGTACGATACTCCGTCGCTGTATCAAGGCGAAAAAGAACTGGAATTTTGGAAAAACGTACCGACCACATGGGACGAGACCTACCCGATAGACGGAGAACCGGGCGAATACATTGCCATGGCACGACGCAGCGGAGAGAAATGGTTCGTGGGCGTAATGAACGGACTGGAAGCCCGGAAGCTGACCATCCCGACCGGTTTCCTGCTCCCTAAAAAGAAATACACGCTCACCCTCTATCAGGATGACCCGAAAATGGAAACACGTACGAAAGTAGCCGTATCACGGAAAACCATCAAAGGGGGCGACAGTATCCGTCTCGACTTACTGGCCAGCGGAGGGGCAGCCATGGAGATTGAGCCGCTGCCATAATGTCATTTTGTCAGGACAGCCCTGCGAGAATCGTTTATTTCGGCGCGAATCCCTGCTCCTTGGGATTCGCGCCATTTTCGTACACTTCCGCAAATACAACATGTCAGTCTTCATCGCCTTTCGCTGGCATGCGAACAAAGGCCACGGTCAACCCTGCGCACAAAGTCACACAGCCGTCTACCGGAATGAGCCAAAAGGCGAATAAATGAAAGTTGGAAAAGGAAAGGAAATCCTCTTGAAATAGAGAAAAACAAAGACGTCACGGGACAAAAAAGTCCCTTCGGCACCGCCATAATGAAACGTTCTCCGCACAACTTCCAAAAGTCATGCGGAGAACTTTTTTTCGCTTTCAGCCAAACGATTTTCCGTTCGGCTGCAAACGATTGCATGATATACAGAAAAACCTGCATAAAAATACGGAAAAATGAATAAACATTCTATTTTTCCGTATATCCGACTTACTATAAGACCGTTTTTCCCAACCTCAACTTTTACAAAATGTCAGCGAAAGGGTGCATAAATACCTACAAAAGGAGTATTTCTGTTTACATTCCTTTTAGGTTCATTCCTCTCCAAATTCCACTGTGGAAGGCAGATACCAGTTCTGCCGGTTGAGCAACTTGGCCCGGATGGCCTCGCGCTCTCCTTCGGGAAACTTGGCAGCCACCTTGTCCGCCAACCAAGACGGATCGTTCCGGTAACGGGCCACACGCATCAAGTCGTGGAAACGGTTGCCCTCCAATGAGGTTTCCAAAGCATACTCCGTCAGCAGCTTGTCTTCCACCTGCAACAAGGTATCGGCCGACGAAGCACAGGCTTCGATGACGAAAGTAGGATCCAACTCCAGATTTTGCGAGCCGCACCCACGGCCATGCAACCCTGAATTGACATCGAACATCCCGATATCCCCGGAAGAGGTAAGGCCGAAGTCGATCCATGGCTCACCCGTAAGTTCGTCTTTCAACAGGTCATTGTAGATTTCGAAAGTGTTCTTGCTCAAACCATATTTCAGCACACCATAAAAAGCGAGTTTGGGTTTCCCCAAGCGGTTGACGGCCTCGGCATAACGCAGGTAAACCAAAGCGGTACGACAAAGTACCACATAAGCATTTTCATTCTTTTGCATATAGTTGTACTTATCCACATACGGGCGTTCCGTCTCGCTGCCATCCACGGTCTCTTCCTTATCATAATAAGTTCCGTAAGCCCCACGCAGATCCCCCGTCACCGGTTTCGTGTTGATGGAATACGACTGCTCGTCGAACATATCAATCAAAGCCTGCGAAGGCGCCAGCACATAAGAGGTGGTGAACATCTTCGAAAGAGCGGAAGAATTATCCGTATATTCATCCGTGAACGGAATGGCAGTCAGAATGTCGTAGTAGGAAAATCCTGAGAATTGACTCGTCCAATTCTTTCCGGCCGGCAACAGAGTGGTTTCATTATATGAATTCACATAAGTCGACAAGACATACAACTGATTCCAATAAATCAGGTCATAATATGTCTGGGCCGCCTTCTGGAAATCCTGGTTCCACATATATAGCTCGCCCAAGACGAAACGTACGGGAAGCATCAACTGGTTGGCCGTATAACCTTCATACTGGACGGAACCGGCAAACCCGGGGTCGGCATTTCCCCGTATCCATCCGCTGCTCTCCGGCGTGTCGTCCGACACCATCCAAGGCAACACGCCCTCCAAATCCCGAATCAGCACGGGCAACAAACCGTCCAAGTCTAACGCCTGCATCTCCACCGGACGGCTGACATCCAAAAAAGGCTCGTCGGCATACTTCACCCGTCCGTAGTCCAGACACAACTGGAGATAACACCACGCACGGAGGGTCTTGGCCTGTGCCATGTAAGGACAAAGGATTTTCACCGGATAACTATTGTCATCCTCCCGTCGGGATATGGTCGTGTCCAAACGATGGATGTAATAATTGCAGTTGTTGATGAGCGAATAATACTCCCGCTCTTTCAGATAGGAATTCTCCGCATCCACCTCGAAACGGCTGATGTCGCGCAGTTCCTGGGAAGAGTTCTCCGTCACGTCCATCAAGTCACCGCGCAGCTCACCCATAATCACATAGTTGTCGCCGATTCGTTGCAAACCTTGCAACAAACCGAACAGACCGGCCCGCGCCGTGGTCTCGTCCTGGTAACGCTGGCCTTCGGTTTTCAGAACCCCGTCCGAATCGGTTTCGAAAAAGTCGGTACAGGAAGTGCACAGGCTTCCGGCCAGACAAACGGGTAAAATATATCTCAAATATTTCTTCATGACTTTTATAAATTAAGTTTCACACCGATTTGATAAGAACGTCCATGGCTCAGCAATCCGTTGTCGATGCCCTGATATAACACGCCGGTCTGCATCGACACATCCGGATCCGGACCTAAATATTTAGTCAACGTCAACAGGTTGGATGCACCTGCCCAGAAAGTCACCCCTTGGATGAAGACGTTGTTTATCGGCCACACGTAGGAAAGACGCACATTCTTCAACTTGAAGAAACTACCGTCTTCTATCCAGCGGGAACTGAAACGGCCGTTACCCATCGGGTCGCCATACACGGCCTTCGGCATGTCCGTCACCTGCCCCTCATGCCGCCAACGGTTCATGACGGCACCGGTCTGGTTGTAAGTATCGGTCATGCTCTCCAATGTCTGACGCTGGTAGTTATAAACGTCTCCCCCGCATTTGAACGTGCATAACACATCCAAAGCGAAACGTCCCATCGTAAAACGGTTGGCAAACGACCCCGTGAAATCGGGATTCGGATCGCCGATAATCGTTTTATCCCTTTCGTCCAATACCCCGTCGGCATGAAGGTCTGCAAAACGTACGTCACCGGCATGGAAATAGGTGTAAGAGGCATCTTCATGCTGCACTTTCAAGCGGGCGGCCTGCGCCTCGGCTTCCGTAGCATATACCCCGTGGGCTTCATAACCGTAGAAAACTCCGGCAGGATGGCCCACGGCCGTCAGTACTTCTCCCCCTAAGATTTCCGTTGTATAATCTCCGTCGGGCAAGGCCGAAATCTCATTTTTGTACCTCGCGATACCAAGCTCCGCATTCCACTTAAAGGGTTTGGTGTCCAACACCTTGGCCGAAAGGGCAATCTCGAAGCCTCGGTTCGTAAGTTCTCCGCCATTATATAAATAGGTGTCAAGCCCGGTCTCCGTATCGGCCTGCTTCCACGTCAGCAAGTCTTTGGTCTTGTGCCGGAAATAGTCGAAACTCACTCCTATCCGGTCGTTCAGGAACGCCAAGTCGATTCCGGCATTCCACTTGCGCGTGGTCTCCCACTTCAGGGATGAATTGGCCAGATTGGCCAATTTCAACCCCACGGCCGACCCCAAATAGTTCACGCCCGACAGATAAGAGTAGCCATACATCCCGTCGATATTATCATTTCCTGTGACCCCGAAACTTGCACGCAGATTCAAACGGTCCAAAAACGTCAGCCGACGCATGAAACGCTCGCCTGTGACCAACCACGATCCGCCTATGCTCGGGAACGTGCCCCACGTGCCGCCGCACATTCGGAAACTTCCGGGGGCATCTTTGCCGAAACGCGAAGAAGCGTCGAGCGACACGGCGGCCCACAAAGTATAACGTTCTTGGAAGGTGTATTTGCCTTGCGCATACAAAGCCACAGAACTCCAATCGGTATTCAGGCCGTCTACCGTACGGTAAGACAACGAATTATTCATGTTGGACACCTTGTCGTTGCCCGTGTTGTGCCCGTCCTCATACACACTCTTGAAAGAGGTGTTCATGATGCGGTAACCCACGAAAGCATCCACGAAATGATCGTTATGAATCAGTTTGCGATAAGACAACTTCACGTTGCCGAACAAATCGTTCTGCGTGGCCGTCTGGTCTTTCACCGTATTCTCCCACACCTGGTTGCCCACAACCTGCGGAGCCACGCCGACCATCGGGGAGAAATAATGGCTTTTGGAGTTGTTGAAACTGTAACTGAAACGTCCCTCTACCGCCCAGTCATCCGTGATGTCCCATTTCGGTGCCAGACTTACTCCGAACCGATATTGCTTATTGGTATTCTCCGCGTTCTCCAACAAAGCCAACGGATTGGATACCCCCAGTTCGTCCACGTCGTTCAACGTATTCGTGAGCTGCGTTCCGTCGTCGGTATAGCTGTAGCCCACCAAGAAAGGAGCTTTGATTAACGCCAGATAACGGGGAGCGGTCGTAGCGTTCACGCCGTCGTCCTGAAGCGTATAATTCAAGTTCGTAAAGTAAATGTCCGTGCCCAAGGTCAGCGTCTTGGTCAGGAACACATCGGAATTGATACGGGCATTCAAGCGGGAGAATCCGGTTTCTTCCACGACTCCCTTTTGATTGTCATAACTCAACGAGATGGAGTACTTGGCGATGTCGTCCCCGCCCTGCACGTTAATACCGTAATGTTGCATGTTACCGTTACGGGTCACGTTGTCCGTCCAATCATTGTTCTGATGATATGTGGAATAATCTGCCGATGACGGATTCATCCCCAGGTATCCGTCGAACAAAGTGGCCAGTTTATTGCCTTGACCGCTTCCTTTCAGCATCTCGCTCAGATAAGTACGATACTGGGCGGCTCCCATCATCCGTATCGGTTCGGGCGATTGCACAAAGCCGTATGAGAGATCGGCCGCAATACGGGTCGTTATGCTCCGTCCCCGCTTTGTGGATATGAGTATCACCCCGTTAGCTCCCTTACTGCCATATAAGGATGTAGCGTCTTTGAGTATCTGCACGGACTCTATGTCGTTCACATCGACGAAAGCCAAAGGGTTCTCATAAAAACCGTCATGAACGGATTCCACCAACGTCGAAGTGTCCCAAATCGTACCGTCTACAACAATCAGCGGCTGTACGTTCACGTTCAGCGAATTATATCCGCGTATAAAGAGGTTCGCCCCTTCGCCGCCCACTGCACTGCGGGTCGCCGCACGCACATCGCTTCCCCAACGTCCGCCCAAGACTTCGTCCAACGACACAGCTTGCGTATTGGTAAAAGCATCATCTCCCTTCAAGGTCAGAAAGGCATCGCTATAAACAGACACATCTTTCACCGAATCTCCTTGCAAAGGCACTATCCTCTGCAAATAACTTTCAGAAGAAAGGGTCAACTGCACCATATAAGACGGTACGCGTACCCTATAACGGCCTTCCTCGTCCGTCAGTGCCGACCATGAACCGGCCGCTACCCTGACACCTTGTACGGGCTTTCCGCTCCGAGCGTCCGTGACCCGGCCATTTACATATATCTCCTGTCCGTCCTTTTCCGACGGAACACCGTCCCCGGCTGCCCGTGCGGGAACTGTCCCCAAAGCCATGGCCAGCATGGCGTATTTCAATATGTTCGTCATCGCATCATTCTATTACAGGTTCAAAAATAAGGCAGTCTATCCGCATGGTACGGGTAAACTTCGTGGTCTCGTTCCGGTCGACATTCGCCTGTACACGCAACTTCACACAATCGTCGTCTTGCGTAAGGGGTCCCTCGAACGGGGATTCAGAATAGTTGGCATACGGCAATTCTATCTGGGTCACAAACATCTTGGTCATCGTTTCCCCATGAGTCGGCATCGGACCGGCAATCACCGCATCTTCGTACATCCTTCCGTCTTCGTGCACATAATTCAGATAGAAATTCACTTTCGTGCTATCGGCAGCGACTCCTTCCATATAAGCTCCGGCCGGAGCAAACACGCAATACACGTTGTATTTGGCTGCCAATGTGTTCGGCACGGTAAACTGCACTACGGGTTGCTGGCGGGGATTCTCGCTAGTAGCAGCCACCTCGATGAAACGTCCTTCCGATACAGAATCGCGGAACGACGTGGAGGATGCACTACGCGAACTGATGACCGCATAATTCGACTCCCGTCCGGCAGTGTTCTCCGCTTCCACGACAATGGTCTTCAGCCACGACTCCTCCGGTTTGTGTTTCAACGCCGAGGTCTTCCATATCCTGCCGTTGCTGACCGGAACCTCCGTCGCTCCTGACAACAGGTAAGACGGATGGTGGAAAACATTTCCCGAGGTAGAGGCTAAAGAGTCACCCGGCACATCTCCGAAATCCAAATCCTTACGGAACACCAAGTCCATACACATCGCCTGCTTGAGGTAGGTATCGGACAAAGAGTCAGCCAATGCCGTACCCACGGCATACTCGCGGTCGGGAATAATCAAAGACTTCACCGTGTCTTTCAATGTCTCTCCGAAGGTCCGGAAATACCGTGCCATACGCCTGCGCCCGTCTTCCCATCCCTCGTTGGTCGGTACGATCATCGTGTACACACTGTCCTCGGAATGGAGGAAACCGTAGCGGCGCAACCAATCGTTATTAAAATCGAAAATCGAGTCGTAAAGAATCTGGCCTTGCTCATTCTTTCCGATAGCCGTACTCCCCTCCTCGTCGAAAGTATATTCATCGAACGAGGTCAAGAAACGGGCTATGGAGTCCGTCCCGTTATCCTTTTGCCGGATACTTTCATACAGGTTATAATAAAACGGTGCCCTTTGGCGAAGCGTATGGATAATCCCGTTACCGGCCGCAATGTCCGTAGCCTCTACCGGTACACCCGCAAAAGTGTATGCTCCTCCCTCACGTACATAGTCCTGCGACTTGCCGTTCAGCATCCTGACCCGTACGGAAGCGGTATCTGCCAAATCGACCATACCGTACAGGTAACGGGAGATATGGTTGTTCAAGAACTGGTCTTTCGTATCTGCGTCCTCTACATAACCCGCCATGGCCTCATTGGTCGGAGCCCACACCGTAAAGGTCTGGTCCGTGGACAACAAGGAATCAAGCCCCTGGCTCCGGACGACTTCGCAGAAAGCCGAATACTCCGGACGGCTTTCCAATACCTGCATGAGCGTACGGGTCTCCATCGAACCGTCTATCCCGTAATGGTCGTCCCACAAATGGTCTTGGCAACCGGCAGCAAAAGCCAGTACACCCAAACCGAACGATAGTTGTATAATAGTCCTTTTCATAATAGCTTTCCTCTGTGATTACTGTTCTTTCATTGCATAATATGAATTCTGGTGTAATTGCGTATTGGCGTTCATCTCCGTAAGCGAAATAGGAAGATACCACGCCTCCGGATTGGACAACCGGGCTTTATAGGTGGAAACCTCCCGGGCATACGCCTTTTCCAACAAAGCGTAAGCCCCCGCAGTCGCCCCCTCACGCCGAACTTTCCTTAACAGGTCGTACCAGCGTTTGCCTTCGAAACAAAGTTCGCGTTGGCGTTCTTGGAGTACCATCGCTTTCACGGCATCCATAGAAGGATAGTCGGCATATTCCAAAGAGTCCATCTCCATGGTAGCCCGTTTGTACGTCACGTTACACAAGGAAATGACAGTCTTGCGTTCATCGTCCGTCACGGCTAATTCGGCCAATGCTTCCGCCTTCATCAAGTAAATATCCGACAAACGGTAGAATATCCAGTTGGCCGTGCTGGTAGAAGCACGATAACTATATTCATACGACGTGTGCGGCACCAAGGCCGATGCCGGCGACTGCCCCTCGTATTTGAATACCTTGAAGCTCGTGGGCGGCACGACGGAACCGTCGGAACCGGCCTCTACCGTAGCTGCAATAAAGTCGCGGGCACGATAATCGTACTGCACATCCAAATAGGTATTGAACAACTGTGCCGTCGGCTCGAAATGGGCACTTTTGCCTTTTGTAGTATTCCCGTACAAATTGGCAGTGGCCCCGTTCATCTTTCCGTCCTTATCAAAGTTCAATTCAAAAATCGCCTCCGTGGAATTACCGGTGTAGAACACCGAATTATACATCCTGTTACCCTCTACCATCATCATTTCCGTTTCATACATGGCCTGATTGTACAGCACACGGTCGCAAGCTTCCACACAAGACCGATAATCCGCCTGCGCTTCGGAATTGCCCACGTCGGAAGCCTTCCATAAATATACATCGGCCAAAAGGGCACGCACACCGTTCTTCGTAATCCTCCCGCGTGTGTATTGTTCCGTCGGCCATTCTTCGGGAGCGTACTCCTCCGCCAGTTTCAAATCTTCAATCAAAGCCGGTACAATCACATCGTCCGCCGAACTTTGCGCTACCTGATAGTCCTGTTGTTCGCTCTCGCTGGGCTCTGTCACATAAGGCACGTCGCCAAAACTGCGTACCAAATAGAAATAACAGAGTGCGCGCAAAGTATAAACCTCCGCCAAATAATTGTGTAGGCGTTCTTCGGTAAAGTTGGCGTCGCGGTCACGCACGGCCGGAGCCGACTTGATGACTTTGTTGCAAATATTGATAACCTTATAGAAATCGCCCCACGTCACCAATCCGTTCGATGACAGCAGGTTCGCATCTTTCAAATATTGCTCGTCAGTGGAAGCCGACGTAGAATAATCCATATTGTCCGAACGCGCCTCGCCCCAATAAATGATTCTGCTGATCACATTATCCTCCAGCATGAAACGATAACAGGAAGCCACCACACTCTGTACGTCTTCTCCCGTTTCCCAATATTCGTCGTCCACGATATCGTCTTCCGGATAAAGCGTCAGGAAGTCGTTGCATGCGGTAAAAAGCCACAAGCAGGAAGCCGCCAGAAAGATATTCTTCAGATAATATTTCATTGTTTTCATCATTTCCGTTTTTTAATTAAAATGTAGCTGAAAGTCCGAATGTCCATTCCTTGGCACGCGGAGTCATGGAATTGTCCACCGCTATGCCGTAATAGTCTTTGGCTGTATCCGTACAAATAGAAATCTCAGGGTCTACACCGGAATACTTGGTAAAACACCAAAGGTTGTTCACAGTGAGATAAGCACTCAGGTTCGTCATGCCGATACGCTTCACCCAGTTGGACGGGAAACGATAACGAAGTGTGATGTACTTCACACGCAGGAAAGAACCGTCCTCTACATAACGGTCGGATGCCAGCCAGTTATAACCTTGGTTGTACACTGCACGCGGCATGTCCGTCACGTCTCCTTCCTTGCGCCAACGCCAGTTCACCGTCGTACACTGGTTGTAGGCATGATACATGTTCTCAGCATTCATACGCGCCATGTTCACGATTTTGTTCCCCCAACGGTAGTTACAGAACACATTCAACGAGAAGCGGTCATAACGCAACGTAAAGCCGAAACCACCCGTAAGTTTAGGATTGCAATTACCCAAATAGACCACATCATACTGGTCGATGCTTCCGTCGTGGTTGATATCCTCGTAGATGGCATCACCGCCCTGGAACTGGTATTTGGTCGTACTGTGGTAATAGTACATCGGTTTCACCGTACCGTCGAAATTCGTCATCGGGACTCCGTTCTCATCACGGGCCACAGGCACCGTCTTTCCTTCTGCTACCGCTTGGTCGTAACGGTCGTAACTGTAGGAATATACCCCCTTGTAACGGAACCCATAGATGGAGCCGAACGAGTTGCCTTCCTGCAAACGCGTATAGTAAGCCCCGTTTCCGAAGTCGGAATGGTTGTTGAAGTTGTTCAGCACACTCGGATCGAGACTGCGAATCATGTTCTTGTTGGAAGCAAAGTTTGTATTGATATCCAACGAGAACTTACCTTTCTCCACCACCTTGTTGAAATTGACCGTAAGTTCCCAACCGTCATTATCCATTCGCCCCACGTTTTTGTAAGTCAATGTGGCGAAGCCGGAAGAAGACGGAATGTCGATATCTTTAAACAAAAGATCGTCTGTACGCTTTTTGTACCAGTCGTAAATGACAGACACCTTTCCGTTCCAAAGTTCCATGTCGAAACCCAAGTTCAACGAAGTCACCTTCTCCCATTTCAACCCGTCCAGACGGATACGTGTGGGATAAACGGCACTCATGTCCATATAGCCTGTAGAATTCGTCGTCAATACACTATACTGAAGGTAATTCTGTCCGGGTTGCCGACCGGCGATACCCCAACTCGGACGGAAAGCCAACAAGGTCAGCACTTTTCCCGTGTACTTCTGCAACCACGGTTCGTCCGAGATAATCCATTTGCCACCCACTCCCGGGAAAAATCCGTAACGGTTGGAAGGACCGAACTGTGTGGAACCGTCCACACGAAGATTGGCATCAAAGATATAACGCCCCTTGAAACTGTAGTGCACACGTCCCATCCAACCTAAAGTCTTGTCATTACTGTTCCCGTTTTCCGTGCCAGATATGTATCCCGTAGCCGTGGCGTCGTTAATGGCAGAACTCGGCAATCCCTGCATCTTCACATATTGGGAATGGCTCGTGGTCGTAGTCAACTGCATCAGAGCCTGCGCCTGCAAGTTATGGTCGTCATTCAGGAAACGGCTCTGCCATGTAAGTCCGTGCTCCGTGGCTACCGTCAGCTTGCCGGACGTTTTCGTCTCCGCCACATTGGCCGATCCATAGTTGTCCGCCGCATTGTACACACATTCCGCCGGTAGAAACTTCTCTTCCCGTTCATTGTTCAAGTCGATGGCCACCCAACCAAGATAACGCAAGTAATGCTCCTCCGGATTGAAAAAGTCGTATTGCAACGACAACTTGGGCATAATACGGTACCCCTTCAGGTTGTTCTTGGCCAACTTGCCCAACGCCACGGGATTCTTCAATTCCCGCTGCTCTTTATTGAAGCCCGACTCGGCATCCATATTATAATAACGTCCCGTACTGCTCCCGTCCGCATTCTCTTCATACACGGCCATGTTCGGCATCTTCTTGTAGGCTATGTCTAACAAATTCTCATAATTCCGGTCATTGTCCGAATAAGTAAATTGGAATTCCGAACCGAACACCATACGGTCGGACACATAATAATCCAGTTGCGAACGGGTAGAAAAACGTTGATACCGCTGCCCCATGACCGTACCTTTTTGGTCATAGTAACCACCGGAAATACGGAATGCAGCCCGTTCACCGCCACCCGACACGGTCAGATAGTGGTCGTTTGTCCATCCGTGTCGCGTCACTTCGTCCACCCAATCTGTATTATTATTGTAATTCTGGTTGTCCGGTTCGTAGCGCAACTCGTCATAATCATATTGTTCGTAAGTCTCGTCACGTCCGCTCAAAGTTCGGTTAAAATACGCCTGCTTCATCATCATCGTATAATCCCCTCCCGACAGCAACTTCATCCCTTTGGGTTGGGTGGAACCGGAAAGTTTATAGGTATAAGACACACGTGTCTTCCCCCTCGTACCCCGTTTCGTCTTGATCAACAATACGCCGTTGGCTCCCTTAGAACCCCACATGGCGGTGGAGGCGGCATCTTTCAATACGGTAATCTCCTCGATATCCTCCACATTAACGCTCAATAAGTCTGCATACTCTTCCTCATTAGCCGTACCGAAATCGAAACTTTCATCAATCTCACCGCTATAAGGCACACCGTTCACCACCACCAAAGGTTGTGAGTTACCCGTGATGGATGTCGTACCACGAATACGCATCTGACTGCCCGAACCGGGACTTCCGCCTACCACGATATCCAAACCGGCCACACGTCCTTGCAAAGCATCGTCGGCTCCGGCTACAGACACTCCTTCCATGGCATCCATCTTGAAAGTAGTCATGGCCATACTCACCTCCCGTTGCGGAATATTGAAAGCCCCGTCCGGCCCTCTCTTCTGCGCTTTGACCACGACTTCACTCACTTTCATCGTGTTGTCTTCCATCTTGACATTGAACTTACGTTGGGAGCCGATAGGAAATTCCTGCGTTTTATATCCCATAAAGGTAAATACCAGTTTGTTGTTCACATTCTTCACCTTAAAGGCAAAGTTACCGTTCATGTCCGTCGTCATACCGCCGACCACACGATTGGTCGCATCCTTCTCCGCCACGGTACATCCCATCAGTTCAAGCCCGTCGTTTGCATCCACGACACGCCCGCTCACCATGACCTGCGCCCCGGCACGCCATACCGCGCATAGAAAAGCCATTAATAACAAATATCTCTTCATCGTTCTCTTTTTTTAAGGTCATTTTTGGTCTTTTGCACTCTCTCCTTTGGGCAGTTCGAACCACAACACATCGTCTATCTGATGTATCACGGCGTAGGTATAAGCCTCTATTGTCGTGGCCTTTTCCTTATCGCCGCTGTTCAACGTCATGTCGCGAGTCATCAGGTTATACACTCCTTCCGTTTTGACCACACGGGCCGAAACCCTTCCCGTACCATAGTCAGCTTCATCGACCAAAGTGATATTCCCGTCCTTGTTCGTCACATACACCGGATAGAATTTATTGCTTGCTTCGTTGATCGTAGAGGTCAGATAAGCTTTGTTTTCCACCTTCTCACCTTTTATAAACACGGAATTATCTTGGAAATGATAGCGGACAAAACGCTCCATTACGTTTTCCAGAGAATCCCTCACGCTTTGGTCCCCCTCGTTCTCTATCTGCCCCACCGTGGGAATCCATCCTTTCGCCTGAGCTTCGCGTATCGCCTCATTCGTCGGCACATACACCGTATAATGATACTGGTTGAGGAACTTCACCTTACGTCCCGGTGCCACGGTAGAAGACGTCGGATTGTTGACGAAAATGCCCAGCAAAGCACACATGTCATAAAACTCCCGGAAATCATCCTTGGACGACAATACATCATAAATGGAAGTCGTCGTGTTTTGCAAGATACCGTCTATCAGATAAGTATTTCCGTTTTCCTTATTATATATCTTACTCACTGTGAGCGGCCGTTCATTTCCGGCCCCGCTGATTTTGTTGTCCTGCGTAATACGAACCGGCGCATATCCTTTAGTGATAAAGTACTCCTGCCCGCCCGCACGAGCCGCTTCAAAGGCTTCATTGCTTTCCGTGACCAAAGTCTGGCAGTTCAAGATGTCTTCCAAACGGTTCTTCAGGATGGAACTGTTACTGACGGTACCATTCGAACCCAACGGAAAACCATTGTCCATAATCACCGTCCCGTCGGATGTACGGGTCGGTACGGCAGCCACCGTATTCTGCGGCGTCAACTGGAATTGCAGGTTACACCGATAGTTTTCCGAGGCGTATGATTTCGCCACGGGGTCCACATAGTCTTTCATATACTCGTTCGGCGTGACAAAGAACTGATACGTACTCTTCAACGAGCGCAAATAATAAACAAATTGTGCATCCGTCATAGCCTGATTGAAGATGGAGTTCAGGGAATCAATCTTGGCCGGCCCCATTACCGTACGATAATCCAACGGCGTAAAGACTTTGTCGGTCACATAGACCACCCCGTTACGTCCCACAAATTTATCCACAATATTTTCCTTGCTTACCTCCATCTCATAACCGGCCTCATCTTTGATATCCCCGAAACGGCTCGGCAACGAAGACAGGAAAGAATACTTCTGGTGGTTGGCCACAAAGTCTGCGGCAATATTGTCGGGCACCTTGTCCCACGAACCGAAAGCTTCAAAAAAGTCGCTTCCCTCACCCGATGGAGAAAAGAACCGGTCCATCGCCTCGTTGGTCGGCACGAACATACAGCCCATGTCCGTCTCATAGCCGGGCTGGCTCGTGTTTCCGCCTTTCGGTTGGTACAAGTTCCATCCCGGATCGAAATACAACAGGCCCGGCGCATTCGTACCGTTATATTCCGTAAAGGAGTATGCCGGACTTTGATTGAAATAACGTGTCTGGAAGATGGAGTCGCCCTGGGCATCCCGTTTGTAGAACACCGGACAGGCGAAACGATCCATCAGTCGGCTGAAACGGCTCACCTTTTCATTTCCCCGGATATAAGCCGCCATGTTTTCGGGCGGAACCAGCACGTCGGCCAACTCGTGCAAATACCCGTTTTGGCAAACGATATCTTTCTGGATAATCTTATTGGCAAACAACGACGCATCGTCCGCCTCGCGGGGAATACCCGTCACGAAACTGAAATCATCATCCGTAATGTGCTTCCCGGACATTACATCGGGAAAGAACTGTACCAATGTCCATTTCGTGGCATCGGACAACAATTTTATCGGTTTGCCCGCCCGGCGGTAGGGAGCGAAGTATTTGCTGTCCGGCAGATCCTCCGCGTCGACTACCGGAATCGTGTCTTCCACCTCGAAATCGGTCGTCCGGCGGAAAGTCACCTGCCCCCTGTCGCTCAAAGACAAACGTTCCAAGAGTTGGGAATAAGGTATCGTTCCCAACTTGAGCAGCATCATCTTGAACGAATAAGGCAAATCCTCATAACTGCGATACCCCATTTCGTTCGTCTGGAAAAAGCGTTCGAAAGAAGCATCGTTCGAAAAGAACAGCGTATTGCTCCCCGACACCTTCATGGCATCGGTGTATCCGCAGTCATCAATCAGGCGGATATAATACGTACAGTCCCCACGGCCTGAAAGATAATCGTATATGTTGCTGTTCAGCCACGATGGCATGTGGTTTTCCATGTCCTCATACTTGTCCGTACAAGCCGTAGGGAAAGCCCCTGCCACACCTACGGAAAGCAAAGCCAGTAACTTATAAAACTTCATGGTATAAAATGTTTAAATAGAAATCAATGCGTATCTTCACTCTCAATCAGATTGGTCGGCATGAACTCGATGTAATCCAAATGGCAGTTACCGTTGAGCATCTGCACGAAACGGAACTCATGCGTGGACATTTCCGTCCAACTGAATATACCCAGCACCTTGCGCAGTTCGAACGGGTCGTTACGGGTAGAGCCTTTGATGCCTCCGCTTTGCCCCATCATCAATTCCGTGGAAGCAAAGGAATCCGGCCCTTTCATGAATCCTCGGTTGTGCATACTCTTGTCGTTTTCATACCCGTAGGGGTCGTCTTCCTTGGAATCATAATCCCACCACGCTCCGGGATTGTCCTGCGTGAACTGCCACACCTGCTCCCAACCGATTCCGGCATCCGTACCTTTCAGACGCATGTCGATAGGAATGCCGCAAGGCTCGTCGTCTAAATAAAACTGCGTAATACCGCGCGTGGCCGCATCCACACGATAACCGATACGTACTTCATAACTTCCGGCCGGCACGGGTCCCACGGTAATCGAAGCATCGAACATCCCCCAAATCTCCAAATAGTCGCCCAAAAAGAAACTGTGCATGTTCGACCCGATATATTTGGCAAACACCGTACTGCTCTCTTCAAAGTGGAAGTTCTTGCAATACCCCTGCGGCACATAATAGTCTTTTTTGGAAATGATGTCATTATTCCGCAATTCCGGTGTAAAAATAGTGAAGTCCATACGTATGCGTTTGCCACGCATGATACGCCCTATCTTATCCTCATCGTACACCAACATCCCCGTCAGCGCATGGATAACTCCGTTTTGGCAGTCCAGATTGCTATGTGCCATGTCCAAGGTCACCACATCGTCCAATTCCTCTGCCATATTCGTGTACTGCGCATCATAACAGTTACGTTCGTCATTGAATACCGGTTTCTGCGCATCCTGGTCTCCCCATTTGAAAGCCTGCACCGTAATGATAGACTGCTCGGCCAGCGGCACCAGATACTGTTCCAGCCAAAACGAGCCGTCACGGTAATTCTCACGCAGCCAATCCGCATCCATCCACGTGTGCGTCACTACGTAATCGCGGGTGTTCACGATCTGATTGGAAGCCAACATGACCGGCAACAAGTGGTAAGCCACGAAACGGTACAGGCTGCTGCCCTCGTCCGTATCCGGCAGATCTTTCCCGTCCGGATAGAAACGTTTGGCATATTCCCGCATGTCGTCCAGCGTACGGATTCCGTTTAATGCCAACACCGAATCCGTCTCCAGCAAAGCCGTATAACGGTAATTCTTGGTCTTGGGAAACTCCGCACCGGAAGCGTACGGGTCGTCCGACGGTTTGGTCGTAGCAGGCACGTACGTCTCGTCGTCCAGAAGCGTAAGGGAATTACGCAAACCCGTAGCATGCAAAGCCTCACCGTAAAGCTTGAAATGCCCTTCTGTCTCGATGTAATCGGCCAACAAGTCGGTATTACCGGCCAAAGCCTTGTCTACGATATGTACCACTCCGTTGACCTTGATATGGTCGCCCGACACGATACGTGCCGAATTGTTGATCATCCACGAAGTACCGTCGGGTGCGATGGACGTGTACAGATAACGCCCCAACATGTTTTTCGTGTCGATGGCCCCGGACGTAAAACCGGCCGTTTCATAGTTTCCCACCTCGTTGGCCTCTCCGTCTATCAGATGATAAAACACCATTTCCTTGACCGCCTCCACGGAATCCAGAAAATGCTCGAACGACCCGTAACCCTGTTCTTTCGCATACGCCTCCATCGCCGTGTTATTCGGCACAAAACAGGTGTATGAGCCGTATGATTCCAGCAGGGAAAAAGCCCCCGCCGTCTTCAAAGCTTCCGCGAAATCCGAATAGTCCGCGTTGTTCTGCAAAAAATCGCTGATGGTCTCCCCCGTAAAAGTCGTGTAATTCTCTCCCACGTCGTCAGAATCCTGGCATCCGGGAAAACAACAGAACATACAGGCCAAGAGACAGTACGCTACCACATTCTTTATTTTCATATAGAATCTAATTATTAAAATAACCATAATAAAAGTCTTCTTCTATATCCTACTACGTATACGACGAGACAAATACTTACGGAGATTAAAAAAAAATTAATGTGTATCTTCTCCTTCAAGCAAATTGGTCGGGATGAATTCGATGTAGTCGAAATGGCAACTCCCGTCTAACATTTGCACCACACGGAACTCATGGGTTTCCATCTTATCCCAACTGAATATCCCCAGGACCTTACGTAAGGCATACGGGTCATTACGTGCGGAACCTTTCACTCCCCCACTGGAACCAGCCGGCAACAACTCATTCGAAGCAAAACAATCCGGAGCCTTCATGAATCCCCTGTTATGCAAACTCTTATCATTCTCATAACCATAATAATCCTCTTCATTGCCACCGCCCCAAATATAAGGGGAGTTGATTTGAGTGTACACGTATTCCTGTTCCCAACCAATAGAGGCATCATCCCCCTTCAAGCGCATGTCGATGGGAATGCCACAAGGTTGTTCGTCAAGGTAAAATTGCGTAATCCCTCTATGGTTTGTGTTAACCCTATAACCGATACGCACTTCATAACTTCCATCCGGAATAGGACCAACAGTAATGGTCACATCGAACATACCCCAACTCTCTATATAATCATGTAAATAATCACTGTGCATGTTATCCCCTATATATTTGACAAACACGCTGGCCCCCTCTTCATACTTTAGTTTTTTACAATACCCTTCAGGCAAATAATAACACTTATTTGAAATGATATCATTATTACGCAATTCCGGCAGAAAAGTAGCGAAGTCCATACGGATACGTTTCCCACGCATGATACGCCCCAACTTGTCCTTATCATACACCAATATGCCGGTCAGGGCGTGGATGATCCCGTTTTGACAGTCCAAATTACTATGCGCCATATCCAACGTCACCACATCGTCCAATTCTTCGGTCATGTTCGTATAACGAGGGTCGTAACAATTACGTTCATCATTAAATATCGGTTTCTGAGCATTCTCACTCCCCCATGTAAAAGCCTGAACCGTAATGACTGACTGTTCGGCCATGGGTATGAGGTACTGCTCCAACCAGAACTTTCCGTCCCGGAATTTATCATTCAACCAGTCTTCATCCATCCACGTATGGGTGAAAGCATAATTTCGTGTATTAACCAACTGATTGGAAGTCAACATCGTCGGTAATAAATGATAACCTACAAAAAGCGACAGGCTGCTTCGCTTGTCTTCGTCCGGAAAATCCGCCCCTTCCGGATAGAAACGTTTGGCATATTCCCGCATGTCGTCCAACGTACGGATTCCGTTCAATGCCAACACCGAATCCGTCTCCAATAAAGCCGTATAACGGAAGTTTTTTGCTTTCGGGTATTCCGCCGTACTTGAATATGGGTCAGTAGCCGGTTTCGTTACCGGTGCCACATAATGTTCATCATCAATCAACAGCAGGGAGTCCCTCCAACCGGTAGCACGAAGAGCATCCCCATACAAATTGAAATGTCCTTCCGTCTCGATGTAATCAGGCAGCAAGTCCGTATTACCGGCCAACACCTTGTCCACCACGTGCGCCACACCGTTGACCAACATGTGGTCGCCCGACACGATGCGTGCCGAATTGTTGATCATCCACGCAGTCCCATCGGGCGCAATGGACGTGTACAGATAACGCCCCAACATGTTTTTCGTGTCGATAGCTCCGGACGTAAAACCGGCCGTTTCATAGTTTCCCACATCGTTGGCCTCACCGTCTATCAGATGGTAAAACACCATTTCCTTGACAGCTTCCACCGAATCTAAAAAATGCTCAAACGACCCGTAGCCCTGTTCTTTCACATACGCCCCCATCGCCGCGTTATTCGGTACAAAACAGGTATATGCCCCATAAGACTCCAACAAAGGCAAGGCGTTAGCAGTTTTGAGAGCATCCACAAATGCCGAATACTCCTCGTTATCCTGCAGGAAATCGCTGACGGTCTCCCCCGTGAAAGTCGTGTAATTCTCCCCCACGTCATCGGAATCCTTGCATCCCGGGAAAACGCAAAACATGCAGGCTAACGTCCCGAATAGAAAAATCCTTCTTATTTTCATCTTCATCTCTCTTTTAAACAATCATACGTTTCGTGTTTCCACCCTCTATTTCCTACTACGTATTTCACGCCCCAAATACTTACGGTTATTAAAAAATTAGGCGAAGCCTTGAAAACTCCGCCTAATCATTATCTAATATCCGATATTGCGTTTACCTCACCAACACTTTCTTCACAGTGTCGCCCGCACGGACAATATACATGCCCGGAAGAACCGTCTGGTGCACCGTACCTTCAAAGGAAGCCACGCGCATGCCGTCTACCGTATAAATGGCACCGGCCTCTGCCGTGAAGACATTGATAGTACGACCGGTCACGAACACCTTCAAACCGTCTCCGTCGGCCTGTACGTTGCTGATAGCTGTAGCGAAGCTTTCAGACGGAATATCCTCCTCCGTTTCAAACGTACGGATCCAGTCGATGTAAAGCACATCGTCTTTCTGGAAGCCCGCCGTACTGAAATACTGGCTCACGTACGGCATCTTGCCCACGCTGATATATTTCAGCAAGTCCCAGTAATATACATCGCCTTTGGCTTCGGCGTCTGCCAGATTCAGGGCAAAGTCTGTAGCAGCACTTCCCGATTTTTGCAAGAAATTCATTTTGTCTACCGTTATATCCGGATTCGTACCTTTACATTTGATAGCCAGATAACGCCGAACTCCCGGATTGAAATTGATAAGACATGATTCGTCGCGCTGTCCACCTGCCGGGTCGCGGTCGTAGAAATTCGTAAAGACACCTCCTTCACGACGCATGGAAGGACTGGCCGGATAAACCGTTACATTACCCAAAGAAGTTCCATCGAACGAATCGTAAGTTTCTGCTGCTGTCAACTTCAGGCAGTCCAGGTTTTCACCGCTTTCACCTTCATAGACACCTTTGTTCACGCGTGACCACATGCGCCAGCGTTGCATACGCCAACCGTCTAGCATAAAGGTTTGTCCGTGCTCGCCCATCACCAATTCTGCGCCGTTTATCGTACCTTTCGTACTCGGATCCTCTTCAGCCTCGCCATTGAATTCCCAAGCTTCGAACAATCCGCTCTTCTCGTCTTCCGTCGGATTATAACTACCCAATGCATCCTCAATTTGGAACAAATAAGGCTGCATGTCGTCATAACTTACCTCCGGGAACTCATTCACGGTCTTCAATTCATAACCCGACTTATAGTAATAGAAAGAACCACACTTCATGTCGAACAGCCCGTAACCGTCGCGGTCGGCAAATGTGAAAGTTGCAGCATCTCCCGAGCCCTTAACCAAAAGCAATGTCCCGTCTGTACATTGTACGACTACGCCATCCTTGCTCTTCAAATTATAAGCACGCTGACCGTTAGACACTCCAATAGGAACAAAAGTCAACGGAATAGCACTTTCGTTAGCCCCTAATGCCAAAGGACGACCTGTATAATTATCCTTTGTCACTTCCGATTGAGCTGCATACAATGACGTAGCCGCATCAGACGTACGAATATAGTTATATAGCAAATTCTCCGACGGATTAACATACGAATAAAACTCTGCAATCGCTGTATGGATATTTTCAATAGCAGACAGATATTCTTCCGTGGTAGCATCTGCCTTATTGTACACGACATCTGCATCTGCATGTACGTTTTTCAAAGCCGTATAAGCTGCGTCGGCATCTCCTGCGTAATTTTCAAATCCTTTAATCACTTTTTCTGCTTCATATAAAGCCGTATTCAAAACATCTTTTTGAGGATTTTCTATCGCACCGTCCCCCCAATTGTTTTCTTCTGTCAGGCTTTTTACTGCGGCATCCATTGACGTATAGGTTTTGAACCATTTCACGTTCAAATAAGGCAACTCTTCCCGCGTTTTCGCACGGGCTACAATCGTATCTCCATTTTCATCAGTTTCCACATACATTGTATCTGCACGAGTAATAAAGCCCAACGAACAATGGGATATCTTAATAGGCACACGGTCTATCAAACGATGAGAGGATAAGGCCAATAGGGAGGAGTCACGAATAGAAGCAAAATTGACCGCTACGATAATTTCACATTTGTCTTGACTTTCTGTCACAGGCAAACGTTTCATATACCATACAGTATCATTCTGTTGGGCAGTAAATTCATTCACATCTTTATTTATTCTTATAGACAAAGTAGAGTCATTCCCTTCCCTATTATATAAATAGATGGAATCACGCCCTAATTCATCTTTAGCCCATGGACAATGCGACTTCACCACATCCAAAGCTTTGGTAAATCCCCAAAAACCTCCACCTCCATTATTCGGCAAATCAACGTCTTGCTTTCCTGTATAAGGGTCATGCCAAAAGAACTCAATCCAGAAATTACTGTCGCCGGGTGTCTTCACCTGAGACTGACGCGGAATAGACAACTTGGCCACAAAAACCGGATAAGAGGGAGTAATGGTCATAAAACCTTCCCCTTTCACCTTTTCACGCCAATCAATACGTGAACGGAATTGAAAACCACCTTTGTCTTTATCAAAGGCAGTGTTATGCACTCCAGGAATCCATCTCAAATAATCGCCTTCAAATTCATAACTCGGCTCCCATTGTGCCCATTGTTTACCTTCCGGACCAAACTCAATTTGGGCATTGGCCTGCATTTGGGCTGCCGTCCAGTTGTAATACCCGTTCACACCGTGAACGTCGCGCGCCCCGGCCATTCCGGCCCAACAGAGCAAAGACGCACTGAGTAAATGTCTCAATCTCATAATTTTTAATTTAAAGTTATACTATAAAAATAGAACTCTCTCTATACCCTACTACGTTTCACAACCTCAGAATACTTACAGAAGAAAAAAAATTTAGTTTCAATTCAAATTTTCCTTGCATGCCACATACGTCTCCCTGAATTTTACATAAAGACCTTTCATCTTTCAGGATGTAAGACAAGCCTTTCATTTCCTTTGTATTATAAGCTGAAAGATGTCCCAAGCATCCTTCAGCCACGCTTCATTCCGTTCGCCTGAGATTATAAAATCGTTTGCCTGAGATTGAAAAATCGTTCGCCTGAGATTGAAAAATTGTTCGCCTGAGATTGAAAAATCATTTGACTTAGAACTTTTTATCCCTCTCCGTTATGAAAGAAGGCTGAAAGATACCTGAAACGTCCTTCATTCTATAATATTCTATATCACAATTGGTTACCATATAACCTGAAGGATGAAAGGTCTTTTTGAAAAATTCTGAGGGGGCGAGCACGGGGAATGACGGATTTCCGATAGAGATACTTTGTCCCCCTCTGATTTCTACTACCTCCTCATCTTCATCTCCTCTGCAAATAACACCGTTCAAATCCATTCACCTCGATTATTAATCCCACCAAAAAGAATGAATTTGAACGGTGTTGTATATTTAACGTCCCACAATACGCTTGTAAGTTTTCACGGTACCATCAGATAATATTTGTTTTTGGATATAAAATCCTTTGAGAGGTTTGTCTATCCGGGTACCATCTGCTTTATACCAAATGGTTGATTTTACTTGCAACTCATCGCTATTCCTATGTTCCAATATAGCAGTTTTAACGGTTACTCTTAAGCGACGTTTGACCGGCGTAGCTTCACCCCATTCCTCGTTTCCGTTTTGATAGGCTACGATATAGGTGTTACCAGGCCCCACCACGTGAATTTTTCCATTTACAATGGTAGCCACATCAGTCTTTGAAGATGAATAAGTAACGGGTAACCCCGACGTGGCCGTTGCCTTAGGTGAAAAATCTGCAATCCCTTCTTCTACCACACCTAATTCGGGAAAGTCAATAGTCTGCTCTTTCAAGCTCATCTTACGACCATAAAACTGAACCTCCGCCACATTGCAAAAACCATCTTTAGGAGACATATAACGTAAATATCTGAATTTCTTTCCTGTCGATGAAAGTTTTATGTGAGTATACTTCCCTTCTTCTGGCGTAAATGTTACAGTATAAAGCGTTTCCGCATCACTGAAATCCATTTTGTTTGCACCTTGAAAAACACCACCTACCATACGCTGTGGCATACCATTACGCGGTGCGAAACGTAATTCATAAACATAAGCACGATTATTTTCCCCTAAATCATACCCCACATAGGCCCCGTCTTTTTGTGAGGAATCGAAATAAGTATCCAATAATCCATCTACAGCCGCCTGTTTCATTGTGGCAACGTTGTCCTCCCAACTTCCGTCCGTACCTATAACCACTCCCTCCAGTTTTTCTATACTGAATATTTCTACAATATCCGACTCGCAGTACGAACTTGTACCCAATCTATTTACTGCCATAACCCTATAATAATAGGTTTTGTTCTCTTCCACCGAGGTATCAACAAACGACAGCACAGAATCGGATAACAGCGTTTGAAACTCACCGTCAATGGATTCCGCACGTTGCAAGACATACGAAGATGCTTCATCAGTAAAAGCCCACCTAACAACAACTTCCGGTTCTCCGTTACATTCTGCTCTAATATATGCAGGCGACAACGGAATACCCAATTTAGGCATGGTGACACTTACAACAGCAGACTCATCACTATAACCACCAAATCCACGGCTTTTGATGCCATAGCTGTAAGTCTGCTCGGGTACCAGACAAGAATCTTGAAATATAGGTTGTATGGCAACATACTCTTTTCCATCGTGACGTGTAAGCACATAGTCTATAGCACCTTTTACCGGAGTCCACGAAATAACGGCACGCGTACTGTTGCAAGCATCAACCTGTACATTTTGCGGCGTGTCTACAACCGTGAGTACGTTTTCCACAGTGACATGGTCAAATATAGCTTCGTAAGCTTCACCTGTGTCAGATGCCGTACTTGAAGCCATCCCAACGTAATAATCACTTGCCATGGAAACCGATTGGCGACCAATCTCAAACCAATTCATTCCGTCGCGAGATTGATAAGCCATGAACACATCCCCCTCGCGTTGTAAGCGAAACCATACGGGTGCATAAGTGAAATCATTGCCTTCCACCCAAGAAGTTCCACCACCTTGTGAAGAGCGCGTACACATGCGGCATAAACGATAACCCACTTCGCCTAAAGTGATACCAACCCGCTTGGATGCACCATCAAGAGATTCACGCATTATGATACCCACCTTATAAAAAGCTTCCTCGGTAGAAACCAATCGAACAGTAAATATGGCATCCCCTTTTACCTTTCTATAAACAAAACCATGCGCATCATTTGTGCCGCCAATGTCATGCCCCACTCCCGATACGGCAAAAGAACTGCTTTGGGTATTGAGGTACTTTCCTGCCCCTATACCTGTTTGCCCCACATCTTCAAAAGCCCATTCTTCAGGCAATATTTCACTTCCGGCAGAGGCCGTCAAAGGACCGACGACATCAGAGGCTTCACTTTCTCCTGCATAATTAAAGAGAATCACTTTATAATAATAAACATGTCCTGCAATGACGCTATGGTCTTGGTAGCTATTTTTTGTAGAATGGTCTACAATAGCCACACAATTATAATTCACGCCATCTGAAGAACGATAAACCTTATATCCGCTTTGGTCGTCGAGTACAGGGTGACTCCATGAAAGTTCCATAAACCCTATTCCTTGTGTCACTTTAAATTGAACCGGCTTTTGAGGAACCACTTTAAACACGGGAGACAACTCCGGATCGGCCACATAAAAGAGTGTATGATAGAAACGTCCGGGACGAGCCACCTTGGCATAACGATCTAAGTAATAATACTGGGAACCATCCAATTTTTTCACTTCCTTGTAATGATGCAAAGCACATTCAAAAATAGAACCGTCTGGATACAAACGATTCCCGTTATTATGGGTGGACAAATAATACCAACGTCCAACAGGAGTATAAACCATAGAGTCTTCATATCCCAAATTGGCTTGACACCAATAATCGAAACTGCGCAACAGACGATTGTTATCGTACCCGAACAAGTCATCACCTTGTACCCAGGCCACATGTGCCATACGGCACAAATCATCAAGGACAAGATTGGCGTGGACCATGTCGCGTCCCATTTCGTTGAGTTGTCCGGAATCGGTAATGGCTCCCGTTATCGAACCGGGAATAGATTCGTTTTTAAAATAACCGATGGCTTCATCGTAGATGGCTTCATCATCAAGTAGTACGCCAGCTATAAGCAAACCGTCGATGGCACCCGCTGACCAACTGCTCATTCCGTTTGTTCTCTCCTTTCTTAAAGCCGGAACAAGAATTGTTCGCACTTTATTTAGAAACTGATTGTATGAAACCTCCTCCCATCCACTATAGAAAGAACCATCGCTTAAACGCAGCAATTCAGCCGCATAACATAAATCTCGAGCCGGATACTGGTAGAGCTGCTGTGTAGCACTTTCCATTTTCTCTGCATACACCGACAGGATGCGAGCCGCACAATCAGCATATTTTACATTCCCCGTAACATGCCATTGCAGCGCATTGTAGAAAGCCGCCATGGCATCATTGCTCACATGTTGGCGAGTACCATCACTTCCTCCGATTTCAGTATGTCCCGAAGTGGTGTAAGACGGGCTGGCATAACGGTCACTTTGCAGAGTTTGCCATTCACCATAAAACGGTTCTGTTTTGTCTGCAATATGTTTCTTCATCTTCTCTATTTCAACTATCGAAACCATTGAACACGGATGTTTGAAATCACGTGCCCAAAGAAAACTTACATTACTTATTATTAAGCAACACAAAATAAACAAGCCTTTCTTCATTTGTATATAATAATTGGTTAAACATTCGCAGATTCCATTTTTTATTTTACGATCATTTTGCGTATGAGGCCTTTATCCTCGTTAAACGGCTTACCGTTCAGCATCACATTCTCTATCGTATATTTCCCAATGCCACGGTTGGCATCATAATCTGTAATCAAACTTGGATTCATACACCCTTCTGAATCGAACACCGAGATATTCCGGAAATGTACATCCCGAATTCCGTTACCCGGAGCACGATTGTACTTCTCGCTGTAAATCACCTGCATTTCAAACAAACGCCCTCTGGATATGTCTTCAATGCGAATGGAATCGTACACCACGTCACGTACCACATTCTTATCTCCACACCTAATGGACAGCATTCCGTCTCCCTCATGAAAAATGATGTCACAGTCGTGGATACGCACATTTTTCAATGTCTCGCCTGACTCGCTCCGGTCATCCCCATGAGTTCCTATATTCACGGGATGTGCCCAGTCACACCATAAAGTAGCTCTGGAAATATCCACATCCTCAGTGCCGCCCCAATACCACCAACGGTGATTATAAAGCGCAATGCAATCGTCTGAATTCCGTAAAAATACATGGTCGATCTTCACATGACGACAACTCATCAGGTCGATACCGTCACTCCACGGACGAGCCGAAAAAGACTTCAAGTTACGAATGGTCAGATTTTCCGATTGACCGCCATACACAGTATAATGTTGTGGATTCAAGATGGTAATCCCATCTACCAGCACATTTTTGGAATAAGTAATCTCAACCCCACGCAAAGGATGGGCTACGATTCCCCTGCCTATGATACGGACATTCTCGGCACGATCCACAATAAGACGAGCCCGGACTACCGCACCGGGAGCCAGATAAACCGTCGTATTGCTCGGTATCTTGATTTCCCCACTCGGCAAATCCTTAGGAAAATGTACCCCCGGACCGAAGTAAATCAATCGCGCATCCTGTTTAAACACGTCTTGTGCGTTCTTTCCTTTCCAATTAATCGCATCTGGTTCTTCCCCCGTATAGGTCTCGGCAAGCATGTCATTGGCAAAGATATGAAGGTTCTGCTTGCGCTCACCATTAAATTCCACGCTCAGGAATTCAGGACGATGCAAAGTAAACTCCACGGTACGTGCATCCACCTGACGACAAGCGATGCCACGAGAGGAAGGCTTCACTTTTACTTGCATTTTGCCTTTCCCGTCCCATGCATCTGTGCGGCAGTTCTTCACTCGGACCACCACGGGACTTCCCATCTCGAATTCAGCAAACGAAGCATGGCGCACATGTCTGGTATCCACATCACACCGTAAATTAGGTACCCGTATCCATTCCCCGCTTCCTCCTGCAAGAGATTTTACAGTCACATCATAATCCGGACTCCTTTCCAATCCGTCCTTGCCCTCAGGCCAGGCACTGACACGCACCTGTGCTTCCTCAAGTAAAGCAAATAAAAAACTCCAAACTAAAATCAGCCATCTTTCCATAATCCGTTATTTATTGTTCATTATTCAACCCGGAAACATCCCTCTCTGCCTTGATACGTAACACTGTATATGAAAAAGGGCGGAACGTATAAGTAAAATCACGTCCGAAATCACCGTAACCGGATGTCACAGGATAAATCTTCCGTGGATTCTCGAAAGAATTTTCCTCTGCTCCACTCCCAGCCGCCAAAGTAATGACCTTGCCTTCAGGAGCCACCCGTCGTGCCCCGTCAATACGGAAAGAAACCGGATAGACCGAATCTGTGGCATTGACGACTTTCAAAACCAACTCACCCGCATGTTCATCATAGCCGGAATCCACAAACTGTAAAGGTACGGGCTCAGGCACATGAGACAGTACCAATTTTCCATCTACGTACAACTCACTCTTATGGGGGGAAACTGCTAACTTCAAATCATACCAACGATCGGTTTCGACCCGTACATCCTGGCATTCGGCCAATACTTTAGCACGGTTGCTATTGGCCACCTGCTGCAATACGGCCTTTTGATTATCCCAGCCACCTATATTATACATATAACCATCTTGGCCATTGGCCGTCATACCAAAATAAATCAAGAAACCTTCTTTACCACTCACCCGGCGTGCTTTGCACTCCAAGGTGTAATCATTGTCCTTAAACCCTTTCAGAATATACTGGGTACCGGTTTCCAAAGAGGTTTGAGACAAAATACTGTCGGTATAGCCCCAATTCCCATAATTCCGAGTCGTTTCCCTAAGTTGCACGTCCACCCTACGGCCACCTGCTGTCAACTTGAAATCCTTAAATTCCACAGCAGTAGCCCACGAACCAAAGCCGATATGGCCGGGTACATACGAAGCCGTATCAGTTGCCCGTAAAACCTTATCATTCGCCACATTATAAGTAGGCCTGTTCTCCACCGCCATTTTCTGCACATAATAGGATCCACGTCCGACCACTTGCTCGGAGTCGAACCAAATCAGATTGGTCGGCCATTTACGATTGTTACGATTCTCCAGCAAGGGGGCATAAGAAGCCATCTTCACCAAATCGCCGTTACGCTCCATACCGCCAATAAATGCCGCTTCCGACAAGGCTGCCCACATATTTCCACCGCCCACTCCTCGGTTACAAGAATATTCACCGACGTAAACCGTGTGCTTCCCCCGTTCGTAATGATCAAACAAATCCGTATTCCGGAAAAAGAACTCCGGTGCCACATAATAATGCGGATCCACCATATCGGTTTTCGTAATGCCCATCGGTCCGTTTCGTTCGGGCATTTCGTTATAAATCAAAGTAAGTTGAGGGTACTTTTGCTTGATGGCCTGATAAAACATATCGAAACGGCGGTCATATTCGTCTCCCCAATTTTCATTACCTATCTCAATATACTGCAAAGGGAAAGGTGCCGGATGTCCATCGGCTGCACGACGTGCTCCCCATTCCGTCAACGTATCCCCCAACGCGTATTCTATCGCATCCAAACAGTCATCTATATAATAAGATATATCACTTTTTTCAGAAGCTTCCCCCATACGGAACTGGCAACTCAAACCCACATTACAGACATACATGGCCTTGGCACCGATGTCCTCACAAAACTGCAACATTTCATAATAGCCGAAACCATAAGAGCAACGATACCCCCATGTGCTGTATTCCCCGGGGCGCGCCGCCGGATCGCCCAAAGTTTTCTTCCACTCGAAACGGTTATTCAAAGTAATGCCTTCCACCACACAACCACCGGGCCAACGGAAAAAGGCGGGTTGCAAACCGGCCACCATTTCCGCCACATCCTTACGTAAACCGTTCTGGCGTTTCTTAAAGGTATTTTCAGGAAAGAGAGACACGTAGTCCAACCACACCTTCCCAGGTGCATCGAATTCTATAGCTAACGATGACTTACAGTCCGTGGCCACAGATGTCAATACTTGTGTCATATCATGCCATTCACCGTCAGGAATACAAGGTAATAAAGCCCGTGCCAATATATCTCCTTTTTCCGACAGCAACTTAGCAGTAAGGGTTCCCTTATAACCTGAATCCACACGCACAATGGTACGTAAATGATAACGTTCGTTCTGCCGGATACCCATACCCCAATATCCTTCGTTAACCAACTGTACAGCACCTGTTGCTTTCTGAATAAACAATTCCAAATTGTTCGGAGCCGTAGGATACATAGGACGTTCTTTTGTCAAACGCATGGAAGCCTCTGACAAATCTCCGGTTTTCAAATTCCACCCCCTGATTTTGCCTCCATACCACTCAAAAGAACGCTCACGTATCTCGCCAGTCAAATGATAAGGTTTGGCAAGAGGTATCAATTTCGTTCCTTCTATTCGATACCCTTCAGGGATTTCATCTTCTTCAAAACTTCGGTTCTGTACCAATTCCGCATACAAGCCTCCATCACCAGCGTGATTGATTTCCTCAAAAAACACACCGTACATGGAAGAAGAAATATCAGTCCCCTTTTGTCGTAAATTTACCACAACCTCTTCTGAAACATGGGACACTTTATGGCATCCAGCCACTAACGGAAGAAACAATACAGTCAATATACACTTTCGGATACGCATAAATACTCTAATTTCCAAAAAACTTCAGTAACATGACAATCAAGCATTTTCACCTTACTCACACTTTATTTGTATAATCTGTCAACTGCAGACCACTGTCGCCAATGACTGCGGAGACAAAGCCAACACGAAACAAATATCTCCTATACGCACAGTCTTTTTCATTGGCTCTGCCCCCGGATGGTAAACCACGACAACGACTTTGCCTTCATGATTACGAAAAGCCAACATGTTTTCAGAAGCCGAGACCTTCAAACGCCGACTGCCAGGCTGAACGAAATGAGACAAATGCTTCAACAAATAATATTCATCGGTATAAACCACCTCATGTGTCTGACGATTCACACGAACCAATGAGTTCTGCGACCAATCCCAACCGCTCTTCCCTGTTTCGTCCAACACCATATTCCAATACATATACGAATTGACTCCATGGTTGAAACAATGGACTATGGCTTTCCAGCTTTTTTCAAGTGAAGTCCAATCGTTTTCCCCCTCACCACATTCATTCTCGGTCTGCATATAACGATAATTAGGATACTCACGCTGCACAACAGGGAGAGCCTGTTTGCCAGTCCACTGCACGCCAATTCCGCCAATTGCTTCCGCAGCATCTTTGTCTTTCAAGAAAGTACGGATATAGTCGGGATCGGGAAAGTTCACCGTACCCAACCAAATCTCCGTGTCCAAGCCGTCCTGCTTGAACCTCGGAGCAAGGAACTTGCCGACAAATATGGCCAGATCTTCGGAACGCCATGTACAAGAAGGCCAAGCCGGCTGCCACGCAATCTCGTTCTGCGGCATGATCATGCTGATATTCACACCATTCTTACGGTACTCCTGGATGTACTTGGAAAAATAAAGGGCATAAGCTTCCAAATACCCCACCTGCATATTAAAGCCAGTCGTATGGATGAACGTAGCACGATGGGGATCAAGAAGATTATGCCCCGTACCCTGTTTGTCAATTCCGTGGCTTTTCAAAGAATAATGTTCATTGATTTTCATCCAAATAGGTGGTGTCCAAGGACTGGCCCAAAGCCTTAAGTCTGGTCGAAGTTTCAAGGCTTCCTTAATATAGGGGATAAGCGTGTAACGGTCACGTCCCACATTGAAATTACGCATTTCATAATCATCTTTCACATCATTATAGGAATAGTATGAGAAAGCGTAGTCACTACAAGCAATCGGCGTACGCCCATATACAAAATTCACCCCCTCTTCTGAGAATAAAGATGACATCACTTTAGCACGTTCCTCCGAACTAAGGCTTTGTAAGGCATCCCACCCCAATTCATTAAACGTACCGCCAAAGCCCTCGATTTCTTGCATCAAGCTATCTGGATAAACATAAATGTCAGCCTTGCCTTCATGTATCTTTTGTACTTTGACCTTCTGGTTTTTCCAACGTTCAGAAGCCGTAGTCGTCACCATCTCTACCCGTTGGGCCACTGCGGACAAGCAAATTCCCCCCAAGCACAACAAAATTTTTCTCTTCATATTCTTACTTTTCTATATGAATGCCTATTCACATCCATTTATTATATCTGACTAAATTATAGAATTATTTTCAACGTAGTAAAATAAACCTCACTTTCCACTTTTATCAAGTAAACGCCTGAAGAAAGTCCGTGCATATCCCATTTACAAAGGTTATCACCCGATAAAATATCGCTACGAACCAAAACACCATTCATATTAAACAATCTAATCCTACAGCCATCTCCCATCGGTTGGGAAAATGACAAATGCAAGAATCCCTCTTTCAGCAAAACCTTTATTTCTATTCCATCCGAACTGGTACTTTCCACTCCGTCACCATCTTCCACCACCAAGGTTTGCGATACGGAAGCGGCTGCCGCATAAAGCAAGTTTCCCGTTTGCAAGGCGGTGATTTCAGCCTCCCCGGGCGACAAGGCCCGAATACGGCATCCGTCCACCACTTCGGCTACCTCAGGACGGCTACTCCGGAAAGTCAACGACAGGCCGGAAGTGGCCGTGGCCGAGGGAGTGAGTTCCTCGTCTCCTACTTTCATACGGGGCAAGCCGGAAAAAGTAATCTGCTGGACGGAAGCCTGATACAAGGCCGAAACCTGGTCGGCCTCCAAAGCGCAATCGTAGATTCTCAAATCATCCACAATCCCTTGCAAATAAGGGTCGGCCGTATGGGCTGAACGTCCGATATAGTTCCGCGTGGTATATCCCAAGTCGGCCGGAGAAAGGGTCAGGTTCTCATTGCGTCCCACTTCCGCACCATTGGCGTAGAGAATGCCTGTCGTACCCTGCTGTATCAACACGATGTGCGTCCATTCGGAGGCTTTCGGACAGAAGTCCGTATTGATTTGCTGTTCCCCCGACGTCCCTTGCACGATGGCATAACGCAAACAACCGGTCTGAGCTGCCTTAATGGTCAGGAAGAGGTTATTATCCGTCCCCGTGCCGCAATCCACGATACGAGCCCAATCCTCCACGCGGTCGGGCTTTACCCAAAGCGACAAAGTGAAGTCCTTCCACGTCTCTGCCACTCCGGCAGGCAGCGTGATATGGCCACCGGACAAATGAATTCCGGTACCGTACTTCCCCGTATCAAAACGGGAATTGTTCACCAACTGCGCCTCTCCTCCGTTCCATACATCCGATGCCGCCGTACCTCCCGCTTCGTCAAACGGCCAATAACGGCAACTTCCCACTTGCGGATAGGCTTTGGCTTCTTCCGAATAAGCCCCTTCTCCTACGGCGTTCACGGCGGAAACCACATAATAATACATCTTCCCGTTGTCCACCTTATGATCCGTATATCGGTTTTCCATGGCTCTTCCTATCAGGGTATAGGGGCCGCCGAACATGCTTCCGCGACGGACTTGATAGTAAGCCGTCCGCTCACCCGTAGCGTCCCACGTCAGGCTCACGTATCCGTTACCGGCCTTTGCTTCTGCCGCCTCCGGCCGACCGGGCAAGCTCAGGTCTTCCGTAGCCGCCGAAACCGTAGCGGCCTCTTCGCTCTCCCCCACGGCATTTGCCGCCCACACCTTATAATAATAGGTCGTACCCGGTTCCAGCCCCTCGTCCGTATAAGACGGAGTGGACAAACTTCCGGCCACGGTTTCAAAAGGCCCGTCGGGCGAAGTAGCCCGGCACAGCTTGAAGGAAGACACATGCCCCGAAGCCTTCCAAGACAGACTTAACGAAGTGCTGCCCAATACCTTCGCTTCCAAATCGGTCGGCACGGAGGGCTTTGTGCCTCCACCGCACGTCAAGGCTACATGATCGAACCCTACGGTATATCCTTCGGGACGATAAGCACCGCCACAAACCCACATTCCCACGAGGCAATCGTCGGGGAAAGAAATTTCCGAAGCACCTACGGTATACCAACGCGTACCGCTGTCGGACACGTATGCCTCGAAAACATTTCCTTTGCGCACCAGTTTAAGCCATACCGGTACCCAAGTGTGGTCGCTCCCCGCCACATCTCCGTTACCGTCCGCCGTATTGCGCCACATGAAATGCGTGTAACGCGTGCCGGCATCACCGACCCACAACATGACTTTAGGAGAAGAAGTGGTCGTATTCTCACGCACGGCCAGTCCGAACTTTTCTTTCAGTTGGCTGCCCTCTTGCTCCCCGTCGTAAATCCGGGCCACCAGTTCAAAATCACCGGTCACGGCCGTATAGGTAAAGTTTCCCTCGGGCTGCTCCGCACTGTATATGTCGCGTCCCGAACCGGTCAGTACAAAGGTGTGCCCGTTCACGGGAGAGTATTTCGTGACTCCGTCTATCATCCACTCTTCTTTCCCGATGTCTTGTTGCGCCCATCCGGATAACAAGGAGTTGGAAGAACCCGGCTGGGCCGTCCCGCTCACCGGCTCGCTCCATGCACTTTCGCCGGACCGGTTTTTGGCCCTTACCCTGTAATAATAGGTTTTCCCGGGCTCCACGTCCTTATCGGCAAACTCCGTTGTGGCGTTGCCGGACCAACTGCCTACCGTCTCAAAACCATTGTCGGGCGAAACGGAACGTTGCACGTCATAACCATTGGCCACGTCTCCTTCCGCCGATGCCCAATCCAAATCTATGCGCCCGATGCTACCGGTAACTTTCACGTCCTCCGGAACCGGTGGAACGGGATAGGAAACATACGCCGTGGTCGTATCGGAATAAGTGTACATCATGCCGGTCAATACATCTACGTTTTTCAACTTCATCATCGCACGCAAATAAGGAGCATCAAGCCCTTTCCGATCTACATAATGATGATAAACCGCCTCGTTGGCGAGGATACGGTTGTTGGGCATGGACGAAGGAGCATTGTTCGACGGAGCCGGATAGTAAAACTTATGCCCGTGATAGTCTATCGGCGTCCAGTCCACCGGATGTTCGAGATTGAACTTGGCATAATACTCGAAGCCTTTCAACAGCAAGTTGTCCTCGTAGGCATACATATCCAACCCTTGATTCCATAAAGCCTGGCAAAGGTCGGCATACGCATCTATCCCGATGGTTGCATGGGGTTGGTCGCGTCCCATCTCTACCGGTTGGCCGCCAAAGACGATGCCTTCCGTAATACAACCGCCTCCCTTGCCGGTCTTGTAATAGGCGATGGCATCATTCACCATCTCCGCATCATCCAAGAAAATCCCGATGTACAGGCAAGCGACATTGGCCGGACCGTCCCAACCGGGCCATGTCCCCGCCTCACCCCGGAAGTCCCGGCACGCCGGATAAATGTAGTCTCGCGCCATCTTTTCAAAACGTCCCACGTCTTCGGCTTTCCATCCCGGATAAAGCCGGACCAGTTCGGCGGCCTCCATAAATTCGCATGCCGGAAGCATGTACAACTCTCCGGTCACCACAGACTGCACACTAGCAGACCACGCATTCAATATATCCACGGCACACCGGGCATGCGCCTCATCTCCTGTGACGTACCAACGCAGGATGTTATAATAAGCCGCCATGGCATCGCGCGACGCCCGCTGACGGGTTCCGTCCGTTCCGCCGAGGCTCGGTTTGGGACTCGCCTTGAAGTCCGACTGTGCGTCACGGAAGGCGCACAAAGCGTCCCAACCGTCAATCCAAGGCTTTTCCTTACCCAATACTTTCTCTTTCATCCGTTCCAAATCGGCACGGGAGTGATTCAACCCGGGATGTGCGAACGGAGCCTGTAACTCCTGCGCCTGTCCGATAAAAGGCACAAGGCATAAAATGGCAATCAAAAATATCTTTCTCATCATGAGTTGGTATTAGAATTTTGTTTATCCCATTCATTCCACTATCAATACCACCGTGGATTTCGGTTCCACCTGCAACACGCGTTCTGTCACCGTCTCCCTGGAGGGGAATGCCCTCACGGACTTCGCCGCAGGCACTTCCACATCGAATGTCCTGTCCGGCGTACAATTCATCGCTATCAAATACTTGCCGTAACGCAGGGTGTAGAAGTCTCCCTTCCCGGCATATACGCTTTCCTGACCTGGTTCAAAGTGAACGCCTTCGGGTGCCTTGGCAATAGGCAACTGCTCGCCGGTATGGGCGGACTTCACTTCGGGATAGAAATTACGGGCCGGCGAGAAATAAAGATTGTTCCGTTCGGGACGGGTATAGGTAAATCCGCTCGGCGTGTATCGAATGTCCTCGAACACCGTGGCGACACGGTCGCACTCCGGCGTAATGTAGTGCACACGTGCCAAGAAGTTCACGGCAAAGTTCGCCCGCCAATACAAAGATGTGTACAAGATTTCATCCCCGCTTTTCAACGCCACCACGCCGACTTCCTCGTCAGAGAACAACACGTCCGGCATACCGTCCGACATGGGCAAGCGACCCTCGCGGCGCGGCTGTTTCATAATCAAATCGTACTCACCCGGCAATCGCAACAACGTGTAGGTGGAATTCAATCCGCGGTCTTTCATTTTCTCCTTGACTACGGCAAAGAACTGGTTGTCTTCCATCATCTGTTGGGCGTATGCCACTGCTTCAGGATCCAATGTGGCCGCAGCCGCCATGATAGGCGTGCCTTCACGATGGTAGCCACGTTCCCCGTAAGTGATACCGGCCGGATAATAGCCATGGTCACGCCAGCCGATGACCGACTCGCCGCGCATGGCCGCATATCCTTCATTATCCAATGTCGGATAACGGAAATGACTGCGTGTGTGCATGATTTTAAGCATTTGGGCACGAATCAGCGGGTCGCGCGTATCGGTAAGGCCGCGTTCACCGGTCACTTCATAAAGATGCACCATCCAGTTCAGGATTTCACCGTAACCGCCCACATAGCCCAATTCCTTACTCAGACCGTCCGGCGAAAACTGGTAATAGCTTTTCCCCAAAGGCCATGTCGGTTCTCCCGTTGCCGACAAACTACCTGACCACGGGGCAATACCCATGGATTCATAAATGAATTTCAAAGTCTGCCAAACGGGCAGGGCCTCTTCGGGTGCCAGGATGGAAAGCATGCGGTTCACGTTATACAGATGCAAATCCACAATCATGCTCTGGTTGGTATAACTGCGACGATGCGTCTTGGCGTAGTCCACGCATTCCCGGCACATAGCCGTCCAATTCTCCCGGCGCGTTTTCCCGTTCGGCATCTTCTCGTCCCAAATTTCACGGATTTCGGGTACAAAGGAATTCAAGGCCTGACACAAAGGCCCCACCGTCAGCCACGACCCGTCATACACCGATTTGGGATTTTGGGCATAACGCTCATAATACTGGTCGGCCGTACGGATGACCGTCTCCACCACGTCCTTGTTCCGATAAGCCACTGTCCACGGCTCATGATAGGCATACGCCAAAAGCGAAGCGGTTTCCTGGTCTATCTCCGTTTGGTTCAGGTAACCTGAAATTTGACGGTTTACGAACTGCCTGACCTCCTCCATGACTTCCGCTCCCGGTGCGGTACGTACCCGTCGTTCGTTCTTTTCTATCTGCTTCTTCTCTTTCTCCGAGGGCTGGAAACAAGTCTCCGTATGGGTATATCCTTTATATAGTGCTTTCGACGGCTTTTCCATTACTTTTTGATAAGCATCGAAAGTTTCTCCGTAGCGGAATATACGTCCGGTAGAACGGATACTCAATTCTATTTCCTTTTTTCCCCGGGTCATACTGGTGGGCAAGGGCAGCGTGGTATACGTGAACCGGCCGGGATAAGGCTTATCTTCATTGGCTATGTCCAACACGTCATAGTCGCCCAAATGACGGTATCCTATCTGTTTCCCCTCGCAAAACAAGATGAGGATATTGCTGTTCCCGCTGTCCGAGCCCCAGAAACGGGCCGTAAAATAATTCTGTTTCTCCGGATCGACTTTCATCGTAAAGGTCATATGGCCTCCCTCTACCCTTTCGCCAGGTATGGGCAACAGCACACGGGCCTCTTCTCCCAAGCCGCCGGTTACCACCTGACTGGCTTTTGCGGAAAATCCATGCTTCTTCTCTGAAGCGGAATGCCCGAAAACGATTTCATCCAATACCCCCGTTTTCCGGGCATACAAACCACTCGCGAACAACAATCCGCACACCACACACATCCACAATCTCATTGTTTTCATGTTTATCTTCTTTTTAAGGTAAATGATTCTTCTGTCTTCCCGTTAAAAGCCTCCTACAGCCTTGAGATAAGGACGCACCCTTCTCCGCCCTTTCTGTATCTGCGCCTCCACCGTACGGCGGCTGATATGAAGTTCCTTCGATATTTCTTCTGCCGTCAGTTCTTCGAAACGGTTCATGCAATATACTTTCCGGCACGCTTCGGGAAGCGTCTTCGTCCAAGCATATTCCGCTTGCAGCAGACTGTTCGCGTGAATGGCCGACTCTGTCTCTTCGGTAAATTCCGGTTGGATGTCGTATATATAAGAATGGACTTCCGACACCACTACCCGACGGCGCAGGCGATCTATCAAAAGGTTCTGTACGGTTGTAAAAGCCAGATTCCGGATGGTAGCCGCATACACCATGTCTCCCATATTGATGATTTTAATGAAAGCTTCCTGGACCACATCTTCGGCATCCGCCAGATTCCGGGTCCTTTTATTGGCATAGGCCACCAACAATGTACGGTATCGGGTATATGCCTCAGCTACCAATGTCATCTCTTGCGTATTCTTCAAGTCTTCCATGATACTATATGTTTTTTAAATTTTCGATTCTTTTGGACAAGACAAAATTATCGTTTGAAAAACCAAAAAACAACAGAAGAAATTCTTAAAAGCGTTCACCGCAATGTATTTAGACACCAAACCGTCTATTACACTAAAAATCAATATTCTAAATCAACCATTTCAACAGTCCGCTGAATTTGGACGGACTTATCGGACTATATTCCTCCTTACTAAGATAATACTTCCTACGTCATTTTACGCATTTAAAAGCACTAAAATTTGCAATCATTCGCTTAAAAATATAATTTTGTATGCGTTAACAGTTTAAGATGACTCATGAAAAAATACCCGATACGATTCCTTTCTTTTTTAATTCTTGTAGGATTCCTCTTCGTCGGCCTGCCTCTTCACCCAATAAAAGCCGCCCCCACGGTAAACTATCTTACCGACCAAGACGGGCTGCCGAACTATACCGTCTATAAAATCTTTAAAGACAGCCGCAACATGATGTGGATAGGTACATTCAACGGTATCTGCCGTTTCGACGGACATTCTTTCACCAAGTTTCACATCGACCTCCCCAAACCTCTCAATGCCGTAACGGATATCGTGGAAACCCATGAAGGGCACATCATGTTCGGTACCCGAAAGGGACTTTACCTTGTAGAACCGGAACGACAGACTTGTGTACAGGTATGCCCCCAAATCTCCTTTGTCAACTGTATCGGAAAAATAGGACAAACTCTCCTCATAGGGAGCGCGAACGGGCTTTGGATATATAAAAACCCGGAAGAGGCAGAACCCATCAAGTTTGAAAACAGCGTCATCTCCAAAGGTAATATCGTCAACGACATCACGGACGACGGAAAAGGGGGAGCATGGCTGTGCAGCGACGAGTTCCTGATTCATTTAAACCTGAAAGACAGAAGCCTGAAAAAGTATAAAATCAGCAAAGACCTACTGACGGGCAACCTACGCAACATCTGCCGGAGTGGTGACCGTATATATATAGGTACACGTAACAGCGGACTGCTCGTCTTCGATCCCTCTACGGCATCTACCGGACCTTACATCGACTTGGACTGTCCCGTCATAGCCGATCTGAACTCCGACGGAAAAGACTTGTTGTACGTAGCCACCGACGGGAACGGAGCCTATATTATCGACACCCGCAAAAGACAAATCGTCAATACCTATCGTACCAATACGGCCGACTTTCCCCTGCCGAGCAATGCCGTCTATACTTTTTGGCACGACAAGACGCTCGGCATCAGTTGGTTCGGATTTGCCACCGACGGCATCTGTTACAACTATCACCGTCATCCGCTTTTCAAAATCTATCGTTACAAAGATCTCAACACCGACGGACTGCCCGTACGCAGTTTCTGTATCCACGACGGCGACAAAGCCATAGGAACCCAAGACGGTCTTTGGTTTGTCTCGGAGAAGCGCGACATTATCCGCTATTTTACCTCGGAAGAAATCGGAGGACGCATCGTTACGAACATACAATACTTCGGCGGGCACTTCGTCATCGCCACTTATGAGAAAGGCTTGAGCATTCTTGACCCTAAGACTTTGGAATTAAGGCATCTCGACTACAACGACAACCTGAAAAACGGTAACTTCAGCCGTATAGAGCCTCTGCAAGACCAACGGTTGTTTGCATGCAGCAATACGGGTATTTTCGTGTTCGATACCGACTTCAACATCGTCAAGCATTTCCACAGCCGCAACTCGGAACTCCCCAACGCTTACATCTGCGACATCCTTTTCGACCTGACCGGCAAGGGGTGGATCGGCACCATGTATTCCTTGGCCATTTATGACCCGCTTACTCAAACCATACAATCCCGGGATTTTCCCGAAGGCTTCTTCGACAAAGAATCCAATCTTACATTCAACTTATGCCGGAACGGAGATATGCTGGCCGTATCCGAAACATCAGTGTTCCGTTCCAAATCGGATTTAAGCGAATACACTACCTTGGATCTTTACCAACGGCTGAACATCGGGAACATCTTTTTCATCACTGAAAACCGGCAGGGCAAATATTGGATGGGGACGGACAAAGGATTGTTCCTTTTTGAAAAGGACCTGAAAAACTATTGCCAATTCAACGAAAACGACAACCTCCCGTCACTGCGGTTCAACCGAAATGAATTTCAGGAAACGCCGGACGGTGTGTTTTGGCTCGGTAATACGAAAGGATTGATGTACCTTACCCCACAAATGCAAACCGACCTTAACCGAAAAATCTATGGAAAAGTAGCTTTAAACCACATGACCATAGCCAACCGGGAGGTCCAGCCGCAAGATTTCCAACGACAATTAGAACAACAGGAAATCAGCCTTTCCTGGAACTTCGGCTGCCAGACGTTATCCGTCGTCCCCATTCTGCTGAACTATGCCAAGCCGCAAGGACGATATTACGAATGGAGTCTGGACGGAGCGGAATACCGGTCTTCAAGGGACGGGGAAACGATCTCTCCGGACAAGCTTTCCTTAGGGAGCCATAACCTGAAAATCAGACTGGCCGGACACGAAGAGACCGCCACAACCTGGCGGATTTCGGTAAGCCCTTCCCTCATTTTCTATATAGAAACCCTGTTGGCCGTCCTGCTCGTATTTTTCGCATGGTATGCCAAGGCTCTCAAAGACAAACGCATACGCTTCAGGAATCTTCTGGTACGTAAACATACCATGGACCTGGAAATCGCCGCCCGACGAGCCATAAGAAAACAAAAGGAAGAAGAGGAAAAGAAAAGGCAAGAAGCACAGGAAGCCAAAGTGCAGGCCATGTATGAAAAATCGAGAATGAACCAGAATGAATATAAGGCTTTGCACAAAAAAGTCAAAGACTGCATGGAAAACGACAAACCCTATACCAACCCGAACCTGCGTATTACGGACCTTGCCGCCATGGTAGACTGTACGCCGACCAAACTGTCGCAAATGTTCAACCAACATCTGCGGCAAAATTTCTTCGACTACGTCAATCTCTACCGCGTGGAGGAGTTCAAACGCCGTGTGGCGAGCGAGAAATACAGTCAATATACGGTCGTAGCCATTTCTGAAACCTGCGGTTTCAAACGCTCCACCTTCTTCACCACGTTCAAGAAGTTCGAGCACTGCACCCCGACTAAGTATTTACAGCAGCACGGAACAGGACATCCGTCTAAAAACAAGGCAGACACGCCTCCGGCAAACGAAACCGCGACGGATTGACAAAATGTCAAAAAGGAAGTCGCCACGGGAGAAAATCCTTCTACTCCCGGACGATATAAAAACTCCGCTCCACGGGTTCAGCCGTCTGTACCCGTCCGGCCAACCCGTATTGCCAGGCCACAACCGTCACTTTCACAGGAAACTTGGCACGGGGCGGAATCCGTGTCAGGCGCAAATTTATCCCTTCCACCTCGGCCGGACCTTCTTTCACGTAATAACGCACCGGCAAACCGCAATCCGACGTGGCGTGAAGCGGAACAGTCTCCGTCCCCTCCGTCACATCCGCGATGCCCGGAAAAAGCAAATATTGCCTGCGCCCCTCCGTGAGAGGATAAGGAAGGCGGACGTTCAGTTCCTGCACCACGCTCTTGTAACGGTCGTCACCGTCGTAACTGGCCAACAGGCACATATCCGACACACGCCGCGAATTACCCAGTCCCATACGGTAGAAATCGACCACGAATGTCGTGTCGTCCAACTTCTTCACCGGACCGCAGATGCGGGTGATGACGGGACGGCCTTCCACACGGGGCGACGCTACCGACGCACGAAGGCTGTCCGTAAAGACGGCTTTCAAGCGGAACGTCACGCCATCGGCTTCCGGACGGAAGGGCACATTGACCTTGACATGCGACCGGGGATTGTAAGGTGCCAACCGCCCCTCCTGTTCCACCCCCAGATACAGCATTTCTTTCCCTCTCTCCCGGGCATAACGCTCTTCCGTTGTCTCAGCCATCTCACGGTCGAAGTACCAGAAAACATCGTGCACGTCGCCTTTATACTTCGCGTAAGGTGCGGGCTTCGCCCTGCGGGGTTGCACGGGATGCCAGCGTTCTGCCAACCATCCGTCCTGTGGGCGTACTTTCCGCAAAGCCACGGGACGGTCTTGCGCCACCGTATCGGGCAGACGTGCCTGCAATGCCTTCTTCACAAACAAGGCGATATATTCCGCCGTACGGTCCGACACGTCGAAATGGCCGCGCCCCGCATCGCAGAGAAAAGAAATGCAACTTTCGGGGTACATCATACGGAATGCCAATGCAGGATTCACCCGGGCCTCCCACCATTCATATTCCCCCTCTACCATCAGGCCGGGAATACCGTCGATGTTACGCGTCCGTCCCCACTCCAGATTCTCTCGTCCGTAACCGGTCAGGTTCGTACGCGGCGCATCCCCATGGTAAGATACCACGGCCAAGGTGCGCTCCGGATGCCAGGCCGCAAAATTCCACGGGTAGGTCGCCATGGCGGAATGCCCTATCGGGATGATGGGAGTAAATTTCAACTCACCATATCCGCTGGTCTCCGCCAAATCGTCCAACATCTGCCAATAAGCTTCCGGGCTTCCCGAATCCGCTTTCCACTGCTGGTCCCATCCGGGGGTAATCCAGATCAATGCCACACCTGCCTCTTTCATCCTGCGGCGGAACAGCTCGTTCTCAAACAAAGTCTCCTCACACATGTTGTGCGTGCCTATCATCACCGCCCTGACCTGCATACAGTCCTCCGGAATCCACAAGAAGGCTTGCGGATGTCTTCCCGTTTCGGGCGCGATGACTTTGGAAACCGAAACGGACCATTGCCATTCGGCGGCATGTGAATATATAGTCCAAGCACATAGCAACAACCATACAACGTTTTTCTTTCTCATTTTATCCTTTTTCTGAAAATCCCTATCAATCTTTCCCCAACCAAACCACGATATCCTTCATCCGGTTTTCCGGATACACGTCCAGACGCACCACCTTGCCCCGGCGGATACATCCCTCGACAACCGTTTCCTGTGGAGCATGTAATTTGAAATCGACATCCCAATCGTCGGGCAATCCGGCACCGATATAAATCTTATCTCCGTAACACTGCATGACCATTTCTTGCAATCCGATCATTCCGCAACCACCCCAATTATGATCCGGAACCCAATCGTGCCCCGGCCCCCACCAAGTAGGAAACCTCCGCCCGGAATCCTTCATTTTCTTTATAGTAAAGTCTGCCGCTTCTTGCCTCAAGCCTAAACGCGCACAGAAGACGGCACTTTGTTCCCCGCTCTTGTAGCCCTTTTGGGCAGGAACATCCGCACCATAGTACCAAGTGTTACGGGCAATATCTAATTCCGGAGCATCTATATGATGTACTCCCCAAGGAAACACTGTATATAATTGGGGATATTCCATATTATTCACCCTTTCCCACGACTGTGCCGGTGAAAAAGTCTTATGCCCCTCCTTCGTCCGATAATGAACAGGGGTGGGTATACGTTTCTGTAGGGATTCCAAATAACGTCTCTCACTGGCCGTCAGAAAAGTGTCCGGCAACTCAAGCAGAGCTTGCGTCAGGCACTCCATAGCTGTAAGGGTGGTGATGGGATTAGTGGCCATTTTATAAGTCTCCAAAGCCGTAGCAGGATATAACACCAACTTCCCTTCGCCATCCAGTTTTTTAGGCGTACGCAATGCACTCAAATACTGGTAGTGCTCGTCATAGAACCTTAAACAGCTTAACATCAATGGCATGTATTCCGACACATCCATACGTGCATAACGGTAAGCCTCGACCATCATCATACAAAATTCAAAAACCGTATCCCATTGATACTCTACCCATGCATTATATTGCAGGCCGGGGTCAAATTCCTTCGGGCGTTTCCAACCGTACTCGAACCCTACCGGCAAACCGAAATTCTCGATTTGTTCTGTGAAACATGCCCCTCCATGTCCCCAATAATGCTGTGAGCGCACTTCCGCATTAGGCAACAAACGCTTATAAAAATCGAACTGCGAGGGAAGCATATCAAAATCTCCATTCTTCAACATCGGCCAATACACCAAACGTTGGTTTTGAGCCGTAAAACTGCCTCCTCCCCATTTCCGAAAGTCGGGAGTATGGAGAATCCCGGCATCTGTATACTCCGGGTCTACGGTAAACAGCCCCCCGTTGAACTTCGTAGGATACTCTCCGTATGCATTACACGCCAACTGGTAACGGAATACCTGATAGTTACGTCCTACCTGCCATTTTTCGTCCTTTATGTCGGCTTGGTCATTATTGACATATATATAACTCCTATCCCAAAACTTCTTCCACCAGTCCAGCGTTTTTTCTTTCGATTTGCGTCGCATCTCTCCTATTTCTTGCTCCACCTGCACCAAACCGGTTTTCCAATCTTTTTCAGTCCCTCTTTTCTGTGTATGAAATACCACCTGAATATGGTGCTTTTTGGATGGGCGGACAGACTTCAACCGCCAGGCCCGAAACGGAGTAGAAGCGTATTTACCGGATACCTGATCGTAAACAGCCATGCCATCCCCCGACAAACGTCCGCCGTATATCAGTCCAGGCAAAGGATTCCATAACTCACCTTTCACGCCTTCCAACTTTTGCTGACGCACAGCCAAATCAAAAGCCGTCTCACCTGAATTTCTATGGTAAAACATAACCCCTCCACCATCAAACCGTACTGTATCGCACTTTACCACAGCCGGAACCGGTGCTCCCTTATAAGTCCTGCAAACTTCCGCCTCATTCCCTAACAAGGTTCTTTCTTCATACCGCCAGCCTTCATAAGCGGCATAAGCCGTCAACGGCTTATTGCTTTCAACTTCGATATGAGCCACCGGGTGGAACACATCCGCCCACAAACGGACAATCACTTGCTGCCCCTCTTTTTCCGCCCGGATTTCAACCTCGCCTTCCTTTAATTTAAGTTCCTGTCGGAAGACATTGGAATCTTTAAAAAGATTGGGAGACAAAGATATGCGCAGTCGCCCCAACTTCGGGAATGAGTTCAATTCGTCGAATGTCCCACTCCTACTCAAATAAACCAGTAAATCCCCATCTTCCACCCATACGTTCATCCCAATATCTCCTGCGCCGCACGGCATAGACTCTAATGCATTACGAGACGGGGTGTCCCATACTACATTATAACAGTCCAACCCATCCGGTTCCCGTTCTACGGCCATAATATAAAAAGAGTTCAAAATAACGAGCAACAACAATATTCTTCTCATATACAATTCTATAAAAACAGACCTTATACTATCCTTAGAACAAACTTTTTACCTCAAACAAAACCGACACCTAAATCCTTACATTAACCTAATTCTCTAAACCTAATACATGAAAAACAACCTATTCTTTATTTCTATATACGTTTCAGTCTGCCAAAATACGCACCCGATTCTGTTAAAAAGAATAAAAGGTCGGCAAAGCCGACCTTAAAAAGTATTTTGAGCGTCTCAGTCCGCCACCACACCGGTGATTTCTATCTCGGACACTGCCGCAGGAAGTCCGTCAGTGTTGTCCTTGAAACTCACTCGCACGAAACGCGCTTTAACGGTCGGAACTTCTACAGGAAACTCCACCACCCGAACGTTCTCTATCTTCGGAGATGGGCTATTTTCCGCCACTTTCTGCCAATGTTCCTTATCGGAAGACACTTCTATCCGGTAACGATAGGTTGCCGCGCGAGGGAAAGTCACTTTAATACGGCGCAAGAGCAACCCCTTTTCCGTATCGGACATCCACCAAGGCGACGGGTCGTCGGCAGCAGCCTGCCAATAAGTAGAGGAATTGCCGTCGGCACCCTGTCCGGAAGCCTGCCCCTCCGCCTGACTACTGGCAAAAGTCGGATTGTTCCTACCGAAAGTAAGTATCTCTTTTTCCGCCTCGCGGACATACCGCACGTAAGGACGCTCTTTCACCACAGGGGTAACTCCTTCGCGATAGGAGCAATCTCCCACGAAACCGATTTCAATACGCGCCGGGGGCAATCCTTCGGCACGGGCCTCAACCACAGCCGTACCGGCTTCGTATGCCCGGAACTCTATCGCAGCCTTGCCGTCGGCCATGCGGATGTCGCTGTCTGCACTGAAAGTGATGCTACGCCCCGTGGGAAACTCACCGGGACCGGACACTACGGTCAGCGTCACCGTGGGATTGTCGGACAAATCACGCCCCGCAGCGTCTTGCACTCTCACCTGCAACATGACATCGTCCGTCCCGTCCGTACGCACGCCCTCGTGTTTGTCCGATGTCAGCACCAGACGCTCCGCTTTTCCTTCCACCGGCCACGTGGGCGGCTCCACGCCCCGGTACGCTTTGCGGTACCAATACCATGCACGTTTGGGAATACGGAAATAATCCACGATGCCCATCTTGCCTAAAGTGCTTCCGGCGATACTGCCGTGGTCGAAACCGCACCACACAGCTTGCCCGCTCCTCCACGGCAGTCCTTTATAGGCTTCATTCTTCTGCAATTCTCCCCATCCGGGAGCAAATTTACCCGGCCGGTCGGCACTCACACTCCCATATTCGGACACCATGCTCGGAATGCCCGGCTGTTGGAAATCAAGTATGGTGCCACCGTCACCGTTATATCCGGCAATATCGCCCAACAGGTCTATCCGGTCCTTGCCTAACGGACGCTGTGCGCCGCCGATGGCTGCCGGACGCGTCGGGTCGAGCTGCCGGGACAGGGCCACGCATTCCTTCAGCAATGCGCGAACGCCGTCCATCGCGGCGGGCGCAGAGAAGAACGCTTCGTTACACATGCTCCACGCAATAATAGAAGGATGGTTGCGATGGATTCGTATCATCTCGGCCAACTGCGTTTTCACACTGCGGTCGAATCCGGCACGATCTTCTGCTTCCACCGGATAAGCACTGGCATTCCAGTACCCGTCCGCCCGGAAGCCGCCGATGCCCCAAAAGGCATTTTCCGACCAGAAGAGCATACCCTCGCGGTCACAAGCCTCGACAAAAGCCGGGGAATGCGGATAATGGGAGCCGCGAATAAAGTTGAATCCGGCTTCTTTCATCATACGCACGTCGCGCCACATGCCGGCTTCGGTCACGGCATCGCCCCATCCGGCATGATCCTGATGCACGTTAGCCCCTCGCAAATAAAGGTGCTTGCCATTCAGGAAGAAGCCTTTGTCTGCCGTCCACTCCATCCATCGGAATCCCAAAACCGTCTCTGTACGGTCGAGCATCCGGCCTTTCCGCGACAGCGTGCTGACCACCTTATATAAATAAGGCTGTTCGGGCGACCAACATACAGGCTGCTCCACAGCGGGTGTCGTCTGGTCGGCCTGCACGGATGCACCCGACGCTATTTTATAATCATCAGTCACTGAGGCTACCGTGCGCCCTTCGGCATCTACCACATCGGTCTGCAACCGGAACGTGGCCTCACTTCCGGTCGCGTTGCAAAGGTCGGTCACGACGCGCACGGTAGAACTCCGCCCGTCGTTCTGCGCCAAATCCGGTGTGGTGACACTGGTTCCGTACCAATCTATATAGGCCGGTGACTTCAATACCAGCCGGACGTTCCGGTAGATACCGCCGCTGAAGACATGTTCACCGGCTCGCGGAGCACGATCGGGATGCCACAGGTTGTTCACCCTTACGGCTATCACATTCCGGCCTTTCCGGGCTTGGGGAGTGATATCAATGGAGAAGCCCGTATAACCGCCTACGTGGCTTCCGGCACGAACACCGTTGACAAAGACTTCCGCCTCTTGGAATACCCCGTCGAACTCCAAGAAGATTTTCTTTTTCAACTGCTTCGCGGTCAAATCCACCTCTCTTCGATACCAGCCATAGCCTACGTAAAAGTCCTTACTCATAAAATAAGGTATGCTGAAGGAATGGGGCAGTCCGACACGCTCCCAAGCGGAATCATCGTATGCAGTCCGTTCCGCACCGGCATCATCCCCCCTCGAATATTTCCAAGACGGATTGAGGTTCAACACTTCCCGTGGGGCGTTCCCGGCATACAAAGCCGGAACCATCGCCCACAAACACACGACATTAAGCCATTTCAACCATGTTCTCATGACAGTTCCCTTCGTTAATAATTCAACCTGTTACGTCCGACCTCTTTCCCGTCGGTATAGAAAATGACCGTCAAGCCTGACAGCTCTTTCTCCGTCGGTACGAAATCCGAATCCAGACGCAGGGCCGCCGTGGCGTAGGGAGCGAGAGGCGCGATTTGTCCCTCGGCCAGCTTCCGCCCCCCGGCCTCAACCACAATTTGCGACGGAGCGGACGACGACAAACCGTAATTCTTCACTTCCAATGTCAGCGCCTTCCCTTCTTTGTCATACATCGGATAAGCAGCCGAAAGCATGGCCGGACGGTAGTTCACGTAAGGCAAGGAGGCATAGCCGTACAGTAACCGACCCTTTTTGTCGCGTCCCAACAACTTGGGCGCAAACTCGTCCGGCTGTATACCGTTCCCAGCTCCGTCGAACTCTACAATCAAATCCTTCCCGACCTTATGCGACCGGATGGCCTTGCATCCCCGTCCGAAATTCACCTCCGAAAACGCACCGAAACGCAAAGATTTCACGTCAACGTCCTTTTGCGGGTCGAAGTCCTTTTCCGCCCTGATTCTCACTTCTATGTTTTTCGTGTCCGCCGTAATCGTATCGCGGTTCAGTACTTCCAACAACAGTCCTTTATTCAGAGGAATACAAATATTCTTGGAACTATGGTTGTCGTTCGGCAGATCTTCCCACTTGATGGTGTCGATCACGGCAAAATTCATCTGGACCGCACGCCCCAGGCTGTCCTGAAACACTTTGGGACGCTCGTACTTGAACCAATGCTCCACCTGTCCGTCCGGATGGACAGACACGCCGGGCACGTAGGCCTCTCCCTGTTCCGTCACCCAATGCAAACCGTCCTTCGAACGCTGGTAGTAGGCAATGCGCCCCAACCAATCGTTGACAATCAGATGGTATTGCAAATGGTCGCGCCACACCACCGGATCTTCAAACCGGCCTTCTACCGGAGGATATACGCTACGGTCGGTCAACTGCTCGTACGGAGAAAGCCCGTCGCGACTGACCCAAACGCCTCCGCCACGACACACCATCAGATAGGAACCGTCCTCCCTACGGGCAAACGTCAGATTGGACAGCCCTTCGACAATCCTCCGGCTACGTGCGTCGAAATTAAAACGTCCGTAACGCCAAGGACCGTTCTCCGAGGGAGCGATATAATATCCGTCGATGACATATACCACCACACGTCCGTCCTGCAAACGGAAAGCCTCGGGATTATGCCCCTTTCCTATCGTATCGCGAATGGCGTACGGGCCTTCCAGTTTATCACCGACTGCATGGAACACCGTAGAATTACGCCAAAACATGTGACCTTCGGGCGAATTTTCCGGCCAACCGCAAACATACAGATGATACTTGCCGTCTAAAGTTTGCAGGATATTCCCTCCCCAAAAAGAAGTCTCCGGCAACTCTATGCCGTTATCTACCAGACGCGGACGCACACTATCCGCTCCCCACACATCGGAAGACAGCATTTCGCCTTTCATCGGCTGGAGGCGGTCCATAAAACGTGCCCCTTCCACCAAGTTTTTCCACTCTGACGGTCGTTCGCGTTCCGTCACCTGAGCTTGAAGTCCCCAACCGAATCCGACGGCCAAAGAGAATATTAAAAATCTTTTCATTCGCATATCATGTTTTATTTTCGGCAAAGATACGGTCTTTATTCCTTACAATGATAGGACAATCCTTAACGGATATAGGACAAAAAAGCTTTCTCCACCGTCGTCAGACCGTACGTTCAACATTTATATATACGGTCATACGGCACAAATTACCTGTCTGGAGTTCTGTTTTTTAATATAATTAACGCAGATTCCACGGCATTTCCTTGGGAACACGGCCTCAAACTCACCGCCACACGGTTCGGACGGTCCTGATGCAACCAGCATTCCGGTATGTAGTATTCACGTTGCGGCCCCTCCTGATAGCAGCGTCCGATACAATGGCCGTTAACATAGACGAATCCGTTTCCGGCATGTTCCAGACGCAGGAAGTAAAGCACGTCATCCCGGTCGCCCACGGTCTCGAAAGAATAGAAGTGCCATTTCAACAAAGGATTCTCCGATTGCGAAACGGAAGTCAGGTGGGGCCAATCGCCTCCGGCCGACCACCGTTCTCCACAGGCCTTTTCCGTATAAGCATATCGCAAAGGCAAATCTTCGCCTCGGCTGCGAACAAAAGCCGGACCTATCTTCCAATGCGCTTCGACGGCAGCATTCGTATGATGATGCAAGCCTCTATTCTCAAACAACAACAAGACATCTGTTTTTTGTCGGCTGGCCGAATCTCCGGGAATACGATAATATGCCTTTTCCGGTGTCTCCTTGTCAATGGGTACCAATTTGCCATCGACCGCCACCAAAACGGTATCGGCCGCCGAACGGTTCATGACACTCTTCCCAATCCGTCCGACTTCGAGCATACAGCCCCGGTAGGCTGACGTACGGTAGTAAATGAAATGCCGTCCGTAAATACCGTCGTTGTCTACGGTTTCACCGTCCCGCAACCGTGTCCATTCCACCGGTAAAGGGTCTTCCACCACCCCTTCCTGTTTCAGTTCCACCGAAGGCAAAGGGCGCATGTCACGTACCTGAGGCTCGGGCAGACGGGGATACCATGTCCCCTTCCCTGCACCCGACGGCAAATAATATACCATCGCTCCGAAAGGTTCCAACGCAAAGTCTAACGCAAGTCCCTGAGTATATATCGTACCGAAGTGCTGACGTGAACGTTCCTCGGTACGTATGAAAAAATAACGGTCGCCGTCCGGAGTGGTCCTCACGGCCAATTTCACATCGGTATCGGTAGAAGTATAAGGTATATAGTCCAGGTCCGCACGGGCTATGCGCGTGCCGTGTTCACGGATAAAAGCCGACAGCCCCCGGAAACGGCGGTAACGCTCGTTCGTCATGCCTCCCTCACCAATAGCGGCAGCATAGTCGTAGGAAGTGATTTGCTGCCGGGCCGCCCAGTCGTCGAAGTTCGTCCCTCCCACGACCATATAAAAGTTCAATGCGCCGAAACCGCGTTCCAAGGCATAAAGCGTGAGGTTTTGGGTCTGCACCGGTGGCAAACCGTCCTGGTCCCAACTCAACGGCCACCCTAACTCGCAGCACCATCCTCCTTGCAACTCCCCGGAGACCAGAGGTTTTCCGGGCTGTGTCTTCATCTGCAAATTAACCAACCGTCCGAAATTCTTCTCCACTTGCCAACGGGGGTAACTGTTCACCATATCGACCACTCCGTTCAGCACTCCTTCGCCCACATTCCGCGATTCATCCGTCCAACAAGTGATAACGGGTACTTCAATGCCATACTTGCGGGCGATTCCGGCTAATTGTTCCAAATAACCGCGCTTGGCTTCTTTCGGAAACCAGTTCACACGGTTAAACTCGTTCTCCACCTGAAACAGGATAATCCCCTTCCCGCCTACCGGCTTTTCGGTCAACTGATACGGGGCTGCCACACGGCACACGGCCCGATACCAATGTTCGTTCCAACGCATAAATTCAGGATCGTCGCTTTGCAGCCAGACCTTATAAGCCGTCTCTTCCGGTTTCTTGCGCATCAACCACTGGGGGAAACCGCCCCCACTCCATTCCGCACAGATATAAGGACCGGGACGCAGAATCACATAAAGCCCGAAATCCTCGGCCATCTGCAAGAACGCCTCCAAATCCCCCAAGTCGATTTGCGAATCGTCCCGGACGGAACGGGGCATATTCCGCTCGTGCCAGTTCCAAGGGACGTAGGTCTCCACACAATTAAAACCCGCAGCCTTCAGTTTTCGGAAGCGATCGGCCCACAGCGAACGGGGCACCCGGAAATAATGGAAAGAACCGCTGAAAATGAAAACGTCCTTTCCTTCTATCTGGAAGCAACGATGGTCGTAACGTATACGGTCGGGATGCAGGAATACTGTATCCGCAACAGGCGGATTCGTCCCGATATTCAACACCTGACGGTCGGCCGATTTGTCATTCATTACAGCCAAGTCGGTCATATTTTGAGCGGAAGTTACAACGGTCCACCCACAGAAAGCAAGAGAAAGCCACGTGATTTTTGCCATATCCATGAGAATCTTTAAGATGAAAAACGAATATCCTGAAAACAACCTTCCGCCTTAGACAAACCTAATACCCAGAAACCACATTAACCTAATTTCAATGTTAACTAACTGCTTTCATTATCTTATACGTTTGAGAACGGCAAATTACTTAACCGCATTCCCACTTTTTTTAGAAATTGCGGCAGAAACTTTATCGGCAATCACCGGACTACCGTAAAAAGAGGAAAAACCGTCGGGTTTGCTACTGCTGCCCGTCACATGGGCAATGAAGAAACCATAGACACCCTCGCGCAAGTTAATCCAAGGGTAAGCTCCGGCCCATCCCGGCGAACTGATACGATAGGCCTCTCCGGTCTTCTCGTCCACCATTTCACGCCATTCGCCCAATCCGTAAACGCCCTGATGATGCCGTCCGAGCGCACGCTCCACATATTCTCCTTCAGCTACTTTGGCACGTCCCACCTGGTCTGCCTGCATTTCTTTCACGGTAGCCTCCCGAAGAATCCGTTGCCCCTCGAAAACGCCACCATGTATAATCATGTCTAAAAAGTTCATATAATCATTCAGCGTCGTACACAGCCCGCCGCCCAACATAGGCGCGTGGCCTCCGTCCGTATTGACAGGAGTGAAATGGGAACGGGTCATGCGTAAAGGCCCGGCCAAAAGCTCCTGAAACAAAGTTTCAAATTCCTTCCCCGCAGCCACCTCGGCCATGCGTCCGGCCACCTGCATGGCCAGACCGCCATACTCGAACCGCGTTCCAGGCGTGAATACGGTGTCCAAAGGTAAGATTTCCGCTACGGCCGAATCCAAATGGTTGTAATTGTCCACCCGGGGGTCGGGCAAATAAGGCCGGATGCCCGACGTATGCGACAACAACCGGCGTAAAGGAATCACGCCTTTCGGGTCGCCCTTGAACTCCGGTAGCCATTTCTCCACCGGGTCGTCCCACGACAGTTCCGTCCGGTCCACCACGGCGGCCACCACCGCAGCAGCCACCCACTTTCCGGCAGAAGCCACATAAACCGGAGTATCCGGCGACACGGCACCGTATGACTTGCGGAACAAAACCGCCGTATCCTGTTTCACACAAATGGCCGCACCGGGATAATATCCTTTATCCACCCAACCTTGAATCAACGAGTCAAGTCCCGTAAAGTCCGGCTCCTCCCCGTGCGTTCCGTTTCCGCCGCCGCAAGCGGCCACCATGCCCCCCAACAGGCATCCCCATATCCAAACTTCGATTTTCTTCATGCCTTTCATGTTTATTTATTCCACCTTACTGATAAACTCCCTTAAAGCCTTGTTGAACTCCTCCGGACGCTCCATGTTCATCATGTGTCCGCAATCCTCCAGCACCAACATCCTGCCATTGGGCAAGTAATCCAAGATTTCCGGATGTTCCGGAAACTTATTCCCCGGAGATTTTCCCTCCACAATCAAGACCGGCACATCGGGCTTACGGGTTTTCAACTGCCGAAAAGCATCCTTCCCCGCCACGACACGGACTTCTTTGTGTAAAGGTTGCCAGGCATCCCAATCCTGAATCATCTGCCAAAGCGGCTTGCGCATCCGTTCGCGCCGGCTTCCTCCGGATTTCATCAGCCCCTCGAACCATTCCCGTTTCATCACGTCCACGCCTTTCCGCTTCAATTCCGCAATTTCACGATCGCGCCGGGCTGCCTCCTCCGCGTCCATCGGTTCGCTGGGTCCCGGAGACATGCGTACATTTCCGCTGGCTAAGAAAGCCGATAACATCCGTTCCGGAAACCACCCCAACATGTCGGCACCGATATAGCCTCCTAACGACAAGCCCACGACGTGCGCCTTTTCGATATGCAACGAATCCATCAACGCCACTAAGTCTTCTACATGGGTGAACTGGAAATCCTCCGTTTGCGGAGATGAAAGTCCGTAGCCTCGCAAATCATAACGGATAACACGGTAATCCCGTGCCAAATCTGCAAATTGTCCGTCCCACATACGATGGTCTAACGAATGACCGTGTATCAGAACGACCGGTTGCCCTTCACCACATTCTTCATAGTACAACGTGCCGTGGTCCACTCCGACATAAGCCGACCGGATCTCACCGGGCCGCCGGGCTTGCATGCACCCGACGATCAAGCAAAAGCAGCCCCAAAGCCATACCTTTCTACTATTCATGCCGCTTATTTCAAACGAATCAGATAACTGTAACTGTATTTCTTGTCCCACAAACGATACGTATTGTGAGGGAACATCCCCCAACTGTTGTCTCCTCCAAGCCCGCGTTGTTTCAGATCCACATGCAAAAATACATCTTTTTGCGGTACCACATCAATCGTATGCTGCATCTTCCGTGTCAAACCCGGGTCTAAATCTTCCGGAGCATAGTGCAAGGCCGAAAACGCAATGGGTTGCGACACACCCGTGATTTCCACTTCCGTCCCTTCGCCGTCCGACAAGGAAAGCCAACGCACGTCCGTCTTGTTCCCCGTCTCTTGCGGACGGGCATACGGGTAATACTGGTTTTCCACTTTGTCTTCATACCGGCCGACGAACGCAGACGACCAACGGTCGATATAATTCTCCTGCGGCCCGCGCCCGTAATAACAAAGGTTTTCATACCGGCCGGCCAACTCCATGCGCATACCAAACCGAGGTAGTTCCGGCAATTTCTTCCCGGTCATGTCCATCGTGCCGCTCACCTGCAACGAGCCGTCATTGCGTACCAGAAATTCCATGGTGTAGGGGACTTGTATATCGGTCAATATCCATTCCACCTTCACAGGAAGCCCCTCCGGAGTCCGTTCGCCCACGGTGGCGTTTTTCACGTAACGGTTGACATGGGCCGTACGCCATACCCCGCACGTCCACGGCATCTTGTTCCCGAAATCATTGTCCACCGGAGCACGCCAGAAGGCCGGTTCCGGATACTTCTTGAACGGGCGCACGCCCCGGATGGCGTAATCGGACAAGACACCTTTCTTCAAATCTATTTTCCCGGACACGTCGCCCGATGCAAAAACCAACACGCCATCGTCCACACTGTACTCCAGATTTCCGGAAGCCTCGGGCACACGTGTAAAGAAATCTCCCTCACCCAACTTCAACTGTTCTTTCGCCACCTCATGGCCCGCAGGCAACAGACCGGACGCCGCCTTCGTATAAGCATACAGGTTCAGGAAATATTCATTTCCGTCATCCGGAATTTCCGGCAAGTCCAAACGGATATCTTTCTGCCCGTGGGGAAGCAAATCCACAGAGAAAGTGCCCGACGCGGTCTTCTCTCCGTTCCTGCATATTTCCCAAGCGAAAGTATAGTCTTTCAGGTTGGTAAAATCGTGGCGGTTCCGCACGGTAATCCACCCGTGCAAGGCGTCCTTTCCTTCAAATTGGATATATTGGTACACTTTTTTCACTTCCCAAGCCTGCGGCTTCGGCGTACCGTCGGCAGAAAGGATGCCATCCGTACCTGTATTCCACTCGCTCGGCTTGTCTTCGAGCCATTTGTAGCTTCCCATTTTCCCGTTGTACATCCAATAAATCCTACCGTCCCGAGATTCCGTCTCCATTCTGAAACCTTGGTCCTTAAAGTCCCAGATGAAACCGCCCTGAAGGTTGGGACTGTCGTAAATGACATCCCATATATCCTTGAAATTTCCGTTGCTGTTGCCTTGCGCATGGGCGTATTCGCACATGATGAAAGGACGCTGTTTGCCGGACTCGCGGTAGTCCTTGATTCTTCCCATATTGGGATACATCAGACAGACCACATCCGTGTTCCAATCCTCCCACGCCTGTTCAAACTGCACAAAGCGTGAAGGGTCGTAGGCTTTCAACCGTTTGTACTCATCGTGGAACACCTTTCCGTTGCCGCACTCATTGCCCAACGACCAACCGATGACACAAGGATGGTTCTTGTCCCTCTTCACCATGCGGTCGATACGGTCTACGTGCGCCGCATACCAGTCTTCCCGATAAGCGGGATGGTTGACGGTATCCTTAAAATAAGGTACGGAACCCATGCCGTGGTTCTCTATATTGGCTTCGTCCACCACGTAGAAACCGTAACGGTCGCATAAGTCATAAAAGTCCGGATGGTTGGGATAATGGCAAGTCCGAATAGCGTTGATGTTCAAGCGTTTCATTTGTTTCAGGTCGTCCAATATCAAGTCGCGCGTCTGCACATGGCCTAAGGTGTCGCTATGCTCGTGGCGGTTGACACCTTTTATATATACGGGCGTCCCGTTTACCGTCAACTTGGCATTCTTTATTTCTATCTTCCGGAATCCGGTCTTGCAGGCCGTCACCGACGTATTCCCTTCCCCGTCCCGCAAGGTCAGGATGCAGTCGTAAAGTTCGGGAGTCTCGGCTGTCCATTTGGCCACATTCTTGATTCGCCCCGAAAAGGAAAGCGTTTCCGCCTCCCCCTTCATCTCGAACTTCCGCTTTTGTGCCCATACGGTCTTACCGGCCTTGTCCACCAGTTTCATCTCTACTTGGCCTTTTCCGGGCTCGCTGTCTGCAAATGCACGCAAATCCACCGTGGCATTGAAAATGCCGTCCCTGTAACGGCTGTCCAAACCGGCATGCAAGAAAAAGTCCCACACCGTCGACTTGGGATAGGCTTGCAGGTACACGTCGCGCTCGATGCCCGTCAAACGCCAGAAATCCTGGTCTTCCATGTAACTGCCGTCATGCCAACGATACACCCGGACGGCCAACAGGTTCTCCCCTTCGCAAAGGTAAGGCGTCACGTTGAACTCAGCCGGTGTCTTGGCCGCCTTGGTCATCCCGATCCTTTTCCCGTTCAGGAAAACCTGTGCATAACCGGATATGGACCCGAAATGCAACAGGACTTCGCGGCCGTCCCAGCCTTCCGGCACGGTGAACACCTTACGGTACGTCCCCACCGGATTGTCCACGTCCACGTAAGGAGGGTTGGCCGGAAAAACATACTGGATATTGCGGATAATCGGTTCGCCGAACCCTTTCAGCTCCCAATTCGAAGGGACGTCCAAATCGACCCAAGAAGAATCATCGAAATCTTTCTTATAAAAGCCCTCTTCCGCGTCCTTGATGTCCGGCGCGTATGAGAACTTCCACCGCCCGTTCAGGGATTCATACCACGGCGACTTAGAGAAATCGCCAGTCAACGCTCCCGGTTCGTCGTCATACCACATGAAGACCGTATGCGGACTTTCCTTGTTCCACTCATACCTCTCCGGATTCTCCCACTCGTTTTGCCCTGCACAAAGTCGCCCTGCTCCCACTACCAGTAGCAGTAACACCCCATAAATAATCTTTCCCATATACATTTTAATACGTTCTTTCTATTTACCACTACGTTGCTAACGTTTAAAATACCTACGGGAGAAACATTTTTTCAGAAATATGACCGATAAACCACAAAAAGCCGGACTGTCTCACGACACCCCGGCTCCACCATCTAAATTCCTAAAAAATAAAGAATCTTGCTGTCAACGGATGAACAGCAATTCGCGATACTTAGGCAATGTCCACATCTGGTCGTCCACAATCAACTCCAACTTGTCGATATGGTAACGGATTTGTTCCAACATCGGCGCAATGGTGTCGTGGTAGGCCACGGCCTTTGCCCGTTCGCCTTCAATCTTATTGGCTACCTTGCGGGTCTCGACCATCGCATCCACGTGTTCCTTGATATAGGCCGTACGTTCGGAAATCTCCCTGATGATGGCCAGGTTCTCGGCCGACAATTTATCGGCTTCTTCCGCGCTGAACAGTCCCTTCATCTTGTACACGTTGTCTATCAACTTGCTCTGGTACTCGATGGCTACAGGCACGATATGGTTCATGGCCAAATCACCGAGCACACGTGCTTCTATCTGGATTTTCTTGGTATAGGTTTCCCATTTCACTTCATTGCGGGCTTCCAGTTCCACTTGGGTCATCACCCCGGTAGACTCGAACATGGCGATGCTGTCTGCCGACAAGTAGTTGTCGAAAATAACGGGACAGCTCGTCTCGCAATCCAGACCGCGCCGCTCTGCTTCGGCCTTCCACTTGTCGCTGTAACCGTTCCCGTCAAAACGGATGGGCTTGCAGATTTTGATATATTTGCGGATCACCCGGATAAGGGCAGCCTCTTTGGCCTCGCCTTTTTCCATCAAGGCATCCACTTCGGCCTTGAAATCCGTCAACTGTTCGGCCACGGCGGCGTTGAGGGCTATCATCGCGCTCGCGCAGTTGGCCTCCGAACCCACGGCCCGAAACTCGAAACGGTTTCCGGTAAAGGCGAAAGGCGACGTACGGTTACGGTCAGTATTGTCTATCAACAACTCAGGAATCTGGGGGATGTCCAGCTTCATCCCATGCTTGCCCTCCAAGAGGACCAGTTCCTCGTCGGTGCTCTCCTCCAAATGGTCGAGCACACGGCTCAACTGCGTGCCGAGGAAAGAGGAAATGATGGCCGGGGGTGCCTCGTTGGCTCCCAAACGATGGGCGTTGGTGGCGCTCATGATGGAGGCTTTCAGCAAACCGTTGTGCCGGAACACGGCCATCAGGGTGTTCACGATGAACGTGATGAAACGTAAGTTCTCTTCCGCCGTCTTGCCCGGAGCCATCAGCAGCACGCCGGTATCGGTGCCCAACGACCAGTTGTTATGCTTGCCTGAACCGTTCACGCCCTTGAAAGGCTTCTCATGCAGCAACACGCGGAAACCGTGCGTCCGGGCCACCTTGCGCATCAGCGACATGATCAGCATGTTATGGTCTACCGCCAAGTTGCACTCCTCGAAGATAGGAGCAAGCTCGAACTGGTTCGGTGCCACCTCGTTGTGGCGTGTCTTCACCGGTATGCCCAGTTCCAAGGCCTGTATCTCCAAGTCCTTCATGAAAGCGGCCACACGGGTCGGGATGGCTCCGAAATAATGGTCTTCCAACTGTTGGTTCTTCGACGCTTCATGCCCCATCAGCGTACGCCCGGTCAGCAACAAGTCCGGACGGGCGGCATACAAGCCTTCGTCCACCAGAAAGTATTCCTGCTCCCAACCCAAATAAGAAACCACCTTCTTCACGGAGGGGTCGAAGTAATGGCACACCTCTACCGCCGCCTTATCCACCGCGCGCAAAGCCTTCAGCAAAGGCGCCTTGTAGTCGAGCGACTCGCCGGTATAAGCGATGAACACGGTAGGGATGCACAGCGTGTCGTCTACCACGAACACGGGCGAAGAAGGATCCCAGGCACTGTAACCGCGCGCCTCGAACGTGTTCCGTATGCCCCCGCTGGGAAAGGACGAGGCATCGGGTTCCTGCTGCACGAGCAACTTGCCCGAAAAATCCTCCATCATCCCGCCTTTGCCGTCGTGTTCCACGAAAGCGTCATGCTTCTCTGCCGTGCCTTCCGTCAACGGTTGGAACCAGTGGGTGTAGTGCGTCACCCCCAATTCTTCGGCCCAACGCTTCATGCCCGAAGCCACCTCGTCGGCCACGCTGCGGTCCAAAGCGGCACCATGGTCCATGGCATCCACCAACCTCGCATATACGGTACTAGGCAAATACTTGAACATCTTCTCACGGCTGAACACATATTTGCCGAAATATTCGCTGGGTCGTTCCACCGGAACGGTCACTTCTTTCGCCTTCGCATGGAAAGCACTCTCTACAACTCTGAATCTTAATTCTGACATAATCACCTAAGTATTTTGATTTTCATATTATTCTTGCCTGTTACGGACTGTCTTACAAATCGTAGGCGGATTCGCCGTGTTCGTAAATGTCAAGCCCTTCTTCTTCCACTCTCTTGTCCACACGGATACCGACCAGTTTGTCTACTACCTTGAACAACACGAAGGTCATCACCGCACTGAACACCATCGAAATGACCGTGGCCGCAATCTGAATCCACAACTGGTTCCAATCCCCGTAGAGCGCACCCTGCACACCACCTTCACCGGTCACGAACTGCGTGGCAAAAACACCGGTGAGCACAGACCCGATGATGCCGCCTACCCCATGCACGCCAAAGGCATCGAGGGCATCGTCATAACCGAACTTGGGCTTCACGACAGCCACCATCCAGAAACATACAGCCGACGTTATCAAACCGATGAACAGCGCACCGACCAAATCTACCGAACCGGCTGCCGGCGTGATGGCCACCAAACCGGCCACGGCTCCCGTACAAGCCCCCACCGTAGTGCATTTCTTGTTGACCACCCAGTCGATGGCCGCCCAAGTGACCGCTGCCATGCACGTAGCGATATGCGTCACCAAAAACGCGTTGGCCGCCAGACCGTCGGCAGCCAAGCCACTTCCGGCATTGAATCCGAACCAACCCAGCCAAAGCAATGCCGTACCTAAAAAGACAAAAGGAATGTTGTGCGGAGTAATGGGACGGCCCGCCCTGTAATCCTTACGACGGCCGACCATAAGCGCCATCACCAATGCGGCCACGCCTGCGTTGACATGTACCACCGTGCCCCCGGCAAAGTCCACGGCACCCATTTCCATCAGGAAACCGCCGCCCCATACCCAATGGGCCATGGGCATGTAGACCAGTATGCTCCACAACACCGTGAAGCACAAGAAACCGGCGAACCTCACACGTTCGGCGAACGCACCGAGAATCAAAGCCGGTGTAATCAGGGCGAACATACACTGGAACATTACGAACAGCATTTCGGGGATACCGGTCGCCGTCAGCGTATCCAGGCCGATGCCGTTCAACATCACCTTGTCGAATCCCCCGATGCCGTATTTGAAGAAACCGCTGCCTTCATATCCAGTGCCGAAGGCAAGGCTGTAGCCGAAGGCCACCCACAAGATGCTGACCACCCCGGCTATGGCCAGGCTCTGCATCACCAGGCTCAGCATGTTTTTCTGGCGCACAAGGCCGCCGTAGAACAAGGCGATTCCGGGAATCGTCATCATAAACACCAAAAGGGTTGCCACTATCATCCAAGCCGTGTGGCCTGAATCCAATATCACTGATGTATCCATAATCTTACTTTTTTATCATTCAACCATCTTTTTAACCTTGGCGGGAACCGTCCCGCCTCACTTCTCTTGTTCCGCGTTGTAAAGCGCAATGTCGCCACGCTCTCCCGTACGGATCCGTATGGAATCCTCGACCGGAATGATGAAGATGCGCCCGTCGCCGATTTCGCCCGTATAAGCGGCTTTCGTCACGGCTTGCACGGTCTTCTCCACATTCTTGTCGCGCACGACGATGGACAGCAACACGCGCTCGATGGAACTGGTATCGTAGGCCACCCCACGGTAAATACGCGCCTCACGCATCTTGCCCACGCCCCTCACTTCGTAATACGAGAACCATTCGATGTCTGCTGCCAACAAGGCGTCCTTCACGTCGTCGAACTTCGTTCTCCGAATAATCGCTTCGATTTTTTTCATAATTATCCCCTTTCTTTTATTGATTCTATCCTCTCTTTTTATGTTATCCTTTCAAACAATCTTATTTACCCCTTACAAAACATACCTTCTGGGATCTATCACATTTCTGTTATGCTTAAAAACTGAGTCCTGCCGTAAAATAGGCGTTCTCGGACGCCGGATTCCATGTAACCTTGGCAAATAAAGGCAAGGCAAACGACTCGGTCATCTTGATGTCTTTAGCCGCCTGCAACGCCACTTCGGAAACAGCAAACCCGGAGCATCCGCCATTATAGAAAGAAGTTTCCCAAGGCACTGCGGCCACCGTAGCGTTCCAATCCAAACCGCCCAAGCGGAAAGGAGCGGAAAGCGAGACATAAGAAGAGTAGGCCCGTTTGCCGTCCTTCTTCAGCCCGTCGTTGCCGCAGATGTTCGTGCACCAGTTCACGGCCAGGAAACCGAAGTCATACCCCACCTGCGCTTCGTAGACATGCAACGTGGAATTGCTGCCGAAATGGAAATACTTCCCGCTGATATCGGTGCCCGTCTTGAAATTCGTCCCTTTGCTGAAACTGTAATCGGTAACCGACACACTGAAACCTTTTACGGCATAACCTAAAGTCAAATCGAACTCTTTGGCATATTCGCGACCCCAAGAGGCCGAACCCCACGCCGTAAGCGAAAGACCTTTCCACGAAAGCGAAACGGAAGGCTGTATGCTGACATCACCCAACTCTTGCCCACGCCAGATATAACTGCTCACCAGATCCGCCCCCACGGATGCCTCTACTTTGTCTTGCCCTTCTGCGGCCACAGGGAATGCCACTGCCGCCGCCCATAGGAACATGGTTTTCTGAATCTTCGTTTTCATTCTTCTCACCTTGTCTAATTACACATTATTGTCAAACACTTCCCTGCGCATGGAAAATTTCTTTTTAAAGCAAAACTACTTAATAAACAAGCAATTTGCTTTTGTTTTATGCAAAGTTATATCTTTTTGACAACTCAATAAGCAAATATGGTATCCTTTTTACAGAACAAGCCTAACCATGTTTCGATTTATCAGTATTTACATGATAAAACCTTTTAAATTATAATCACACATGCCGAAATCCTCGTATTTTTTCACCGACATAAAACCTTTGAAAACTTATCTACCGGAAATGCCCATGCTCTTAAGGCCTGTACTTCCACATATTATTGGAAGAGATTTCATAATCCGCCCTACGCATTTTACAAATTGTCAAAACGTCAAGCCGACCACTGCGAGAATCGTCCATATCCCTTCCACCGCCGACAGACACGAAAAAAACGAAATCTCACACATCGGACTTTTATCCCAATGACAACTTATACCCGTCTTTCGTGCACACGCTGACAGACGAAAAAGCCATTGAACCGCACACCGTCCACCGGCACGTAAGTTTCATCCCCGAATTTGCTGACATCCTGATTTCCATTTCCGTCACTCGAACAGCCCCCAACAAGAGAAAAAAACGGGGAAAAGGCCTCGTTTCTTTCCCGAAACAAGACATTTTTACCTCTATTTCAGTACACACCCGTAGCAACAAGAGGAGAAAAAAAATTTTTCTTCCTGCGATTGAAAAATTACTCTCTTGAGATTGAAACGCATATATACAGAAAAAGGCCGCATATATGCAGCCTAAAACTTATATTTATTCAAAACTCGCGTTTTTCCGTCTCATTTTATCCGGTTTTCACTTCACAGAAAAGAGGAAAAAGCTGTCATTCGGCAATAAAAACGAGAACAAACGCGGCAATTTGTCAGTTCTTATTATCCCTCGGAACAAACCGGCCATCCCGAAGGCAAAAGAAACTGTGCCGGAAGACCTATACAAGTATTCCGGCACAGCCTTATCGGATGTTTCTTATCAGAAATAGAAACCTAATCCTAACTTCAAGCCGACCTTACTTCCGTCTGAGAAGTCATTCAGACTCATGTGGTAATACACTGCCGGCTCTATCGTGATGAAACGGTTCACGAAAAAGGCATATCCCACTTCGGGACACAACTGCAAATTATTCACGCTCTTGGTGGCATGCTCATACTGCAAACCAAGGCCCATATAAATGCCGTTCTGCGTGAAATAATAACGCCCGCCTACTCCCATCTGGAAATGGTCGGTATAACGCGTATGATCATACCCTAATTTACCATAGAGCATCCACGCGCTCTGCACGAAATAACCGCCCGTGAAATCCAGACCGAAATTCAATTTCTCGCTAGAACTATAGGATAATCCCAAACTCGTAGTGGATGCCGCCACATACGTAGTACCCTTTTCAAATTGTGCCTTCGCACCAATTGCCGCCATCATCAGCAGCAAGGACAGCATTAACTTTCTCATATTATCTTTTTTCTTGATTAATATTCACATCTTGCCTGCGTTTGTCCGCCAATTTTTCCCGCCGCCGGTAAAGATACCACAACGCCACCAGAATCACGGCATTCAAGGCCATCGTAGCCCAAATATGCCGGCTGCTCATATCCGTACGGGGGATGAAATAGGCATATACCGCTACGGAATATAAAGTAAATCCCAACAAGATAACGGTGGATTTCCGGAACCGTCTTCTTTTCATACCCTTGTCTTTTTAAATTGTAAATACCATTTCATGAACATTCCTAATAAGAGTACGGCCACCCCTCCCCCGACTGCGCAACTCAACACGTAGGACAACCCGAATCCTTCGGGAGCCACCAGTATATAGGTCGTACAGACAGCCGTCATGAACAATGCCGGAAACAGGGTCACATAAAACGTCTTTCCTTTCCGCGCAAGCCATACGGTAACCGCCCATAACGTAAAGATAGACAAAGTTTGATTAAACCACGCAAAATAGCGCCACAATATATCAAAGTTGATATTCATTAACACTGCGGCGATGACAAACAAAGGCAATGAAATAATCAAGCGGCGCAAAATGGTGTCTTGCCTGTAATGCAGGAAATCGGAGGCTATCAGACGTGCGCACCGGAAGGCCGTATCACCGGAAGTGACAGGGGCCGCCACCACACCGAGTATCGCCAACACGGCTCCCGCCGTCCCCATCCAATCCTGACAAATGGCATTGACCACAATGGCGGGATTGGATTTTCCCGACGGCGACATCAGTTCGGCCAACGCCTCATAACTGCCTGCAAACTTAATGGCTGCAGCCGCCCATATCAAAGCCACCACGCCCTCTGTTATCATGGCACCGTAGAACACGCGCCGCCCCAGCTTCTCGTTCTTCATGCAACGCGCCATCATCGGGCTTTGAGTGGCATGGAAACCGCTGATGGCTCCGCAGGCAATCGTGATAAAAAGCATGGGAAATATGGAGAGATTCTTATCGGGATGATGGCTCTCGAAAGCCGATGTAATCTCGGGCATCCAACCGTCGTGGGTGAAAATGCCGACCAACACGCCGACGGCCATAAACAACAAAGCCACGCCGAAAAGGGGGTAGATGCGTCCGATAAGGGTATCGATGGGCAGCAAGGTAGCCAACACGTAATACACGAAAATCACCACGCTCCAAAACAAAGCGGAACCCCATACGCCCCAGTCTCCGGTCATGGAAGCCAACAACCCGGCAGGCGTGGTGACAAATACCGTACCGACCAAGACCATCAGAATCAGGGAAAAGACACGCATCACCAAGCGTATGCCCGCCCCCAGTTCGTCGCCCACCACTTCGGGCAGACTGGCTCCGTTCTTCCGCAGGGAAATCATGCCGGACAGGTAGTCGTGTACCGCCCCGCCGAATATGCATCCGAACACAATCCACAAATAAGCCGCCGGCCCGTAAAGGATACCCAGAATCGCACCGAATATAGGTCCCGTCCCGGCAATGTTCAGAAACTGGATGAGATAGACTTTCCACGTAGGCATCGGTGTATAATCCACACCATCAGCCATCGTATAACAAGGTGTCTTTCGGGAGGCATCCGCCCCGAATACTCTTTCGACAAAGGCGCCGTAGACCGCATAGCCCAATACCAGAAGCACCAATGCCGTAGTGAATGTTATCATATCAGGTTATCAATTAAATTACGCAAAAATAATAAATTGTATCGTAAACCATGGCATTTGTCCCCGAAACTTTCATTTTATACCCCGAAAAGCTTAACTTTGCATCTGATAAAGCTGCATACACCTACATGAAAAGATATATCTTCTCCTTATATATATGTATCATCGGCTGCCTGGCGGCAATGGCCACGCAACGTTTCGATCCATTGTCCTCCCCCAAACGGGAAACCCGGGCCGTGTGGTTGACCACGTTCAGTAGTTTAGACTGGCCGAAAAACAAAGCTACATCCCCGGCCGGCATCAAGGCACAACAGGATGAACTGTGCCGCATCCTCGACCGGCTCAAGGAAGTGAACATCAACACCGTGCTGCTGCAGACCCGCGTGAGGGGGAGTGTCATCTATCCTTCGGCCATCGAACCGTGGGACGGCTGCCTGACCGGCACTCCGGGACGTGCGCCGGGATATGACCCCTTGGCCTTTGCCGTCCGGGAATGCCACAAACGAGGGATGGAACTGCATGCGTGGTTTGTAGCCATACCTTGTTTCAAGATATCCGCTGCCACACGTATGGGAAACCGTTCCGTACTGAAAACCCATCCCAAACTTTGCGTACGCCATGGAGACAGTTGGTATCTCGACCCGGGGCAACCGGAGACCGCCGAATATCTGGCTTCCCTCTGCCGTGAAATAGCTGCGAACTATGACGTAGACGGCATCCATTTCGACTATATCCGTTATCCGGAAAACGCGGCGAAATTCAACGATGCGAGCTCTTACCGCAAATACGGCAAGAGGCAAAACAAGGCCGACTGGCGTCGCGACAACATGACCCGCTGTGTACGGACGATGTACCGGGCCGTGAAAGCCGCCAAACCTTGGGTCAAGGTCAGCTCTTCGCCCGTGGGCAAATTCAGCGACCTGAGCCGCTATCCGTCCTATAACTGGAATGCCTACTCTGCCGTGCATCAGGATGCACAGGGTTGGTTGTGTGAAGGAATACAAGACATGTTGTTCCCGATGATGTACTTCCGGGGCAATCATTTCTACCCTTTCGCCATTGACTGGAAAGAAAACGACTACGGCCGACCGGTCGTCCCGGGATTGGGTATCTACTTCCTCAGTCCGGAAGAAAAGGACTGGCCGCTGGAGGACATTACCCGTGAGTTGTATTTCACGCGGTCTTTAGACCTCGGAGGACAGGCATTCTTCCGTTACGCGTATCTGAACGACAACCACAAAGGCTTGTTTGATTTCCTGAAAGACGTATATTACCCCTTCCCGGCACTGCCATCGGCTTGTAACAGTCTGGACAGTATCCCACCGGAACGTCCGGGAAATTTGCACAAAAGCCGGGAAGCGCAAACGTATGTACTCCGATGGTCGCCATCTGTCGATAATCTATGTGGAAAAGATGTGAGATACAACGTGTACGCTTCACGGACCTCTCCCGTGGACATCGCTTCCGCACGAAATCTTATTGCCGTGAATGTGGATTCTTGCAGCCTTCCCATCCACGAGGAATTCTGCACCCTCAACGGTATCAGTTTCGCGGTAACGGCCATAGACCGTTTCGGAAATGAAAGCGAACCGGCACAGCTCCCGTCCGGATGGTCCGACAGACCGGACCTCTCAGGGCGGTTCCTTCCCCACGACTCGCAGACCTTGGACATCCCTGAACAGGACAGCCCTTACGTAGCGGTTGTAGATACGTACGGGCGTATCGTCAGTACGGCACCTTACAGCCGCCGTGTCCGTATCGGGCATTTAGCCAAAGGACTGTACGAAATCAGAACCTTAGCCAAGAAAGGACGCTCAAAGCACATCGGATATTTTATCAAATAAATTCGACCGTCTTATGAAAACAGTCAGACTTATCACCTGTGACGGAGCCTTTCAAGCCCGTTTGATTCAGGGGGCGTTGGAAAACGAAGGCATTGCCTCCGTCCTGCACAACGAAAACACGTCCAACATCCTGCGCGGATTCACTCCCACGATTTCCGGAGTGGATATTTTCGTGTATGAAGACGACTATGAACGTGCCATGGCCCTGCTCGAACGCAACCAGATGATACCGGAACAATTAAAATACTGCCCCTGTTGCCATTCGCCCCACATCAAGTTCGTATTGAAAAAGTCTCATAGTTTCAGGGCGTTCATGGCCGCCATATTCAGTATCCTGGCCGGCGCACCTCCGGGCACGACGCATTGGGAATATGTATGCAAAGACTGTGAAGCGCACTTTGAAACGCCCGTGGCACGACAAAGAAAAGAGACACAAGACACCACCACACCCGACACAAAATGAACATCAGACCTGCACAATTCACCGATATGCCCGACATCATGGGCATATTCGACCACGCCCGGAAATTCATGAGGGAAAACGGAAACCCCTACCAATGGACAGACGGTTATCCTCCGGAAGAACTCATGGAAACGGAAATCCGACAAGGACACTGCTTCGTCTGCGAAAACGAAACGGACGGCGTGGTAGCCACATTTTGCTTTTCGGTGGGAAACGACCCTACCTATTCTCATATCGAAGGGAAATGGCTGAATGAGGCTCCATACGGTGTGATTCACCGCCTGGCATCCAACGGAAAGGCCAAAGGTATCGCCCGGCAATGCATCGCATGGTGTTTTGCCCGACACCACAATTTACGCGCAGACACCCACGCTGACAACCTCATCATGCAAAACCTGTTAAAGACCAACGGATTCCGGGAGTGCGGCATCATTTATACCCGTCAGTCACCGCGCATCGCTTATCAAAAGGTCACGGATGCCGCTCCATCCGGATTCCAAGCATAACGCCGCATATCCACGTTTCCGTTCCTTCTGAAAGCCACACCTTCGGCTTCCAGCAATGCTTTCTGTTCCGGCCAGGACGGAACAAGGCGTCCACAGCCATTCACCACCCGGTGGCAGGGAAGGCCTAGCGCATCCGGTACGTTACGCAAAGCCCTACCCACCAAACGGGCATGTTGGGGAAAGCCGGTCAGAATGGCAATTTGCTTATACGTCGCCACCCGACCGGTCGGAATCTCTTTCACGATGCTGTACACATCCTGATAAAAAGCCTTTGTGTCCGGCATCACTATCCTACGATATATTTGCTCTTGGGCAGATAAGAGAGCAATTTTGTCAACACATAGCAAATCGCATAAATCACGATACCGGCCACCAAAATGGTACCGGGCGTATTGAAATGCGGTGCCACGTGAGGATACACAAGGTTCAACACCATATAATGTGCAAGATACATTCCATAGCTCAACTTTGAAATGGAGAAGATGCCACGGTAGAGCCACCCGCTGCCCCAGTTAATCTTTTTGAATACGATAAAGAGGGCGAAAGTCATCATCGCCACATTAGGCGTACAAAAACGCCAAGGCTGTTCCACCACAAACGGGTCTGAACTCACGGAAGAAAGATGATAGAACGCACCGACCGAGAAAGCATATCCGACCAAGAATACAGGCACGGCCACAGCGAGCGTCTTGCGCAGACTCCAGTCAATGTAGGTACGGACGTAATGTGCCATCAACAGAAAACCGATATAACCGGCATTGTAATACAAGATGTGGAAATCGTTCCAACTGCATTCTCCGTAAATCTCTCCGCCCGGCACACAAAGCTTCACGTAATGCCAGAATGTAGTGAGGAACCAAAGTCCCAAAAAGAAAAGCTCCTCCTTACGACCCACTTGCTTCAACCAAGGAGACAAAATCGGCATAAAGAAATAAACTCCTATCAACATGTACACAAACCAGAGATGTATGGCGTTGGACGGGAAATTGTAAAGGAACGTAAGCAAGTGGGTTTTCGCGCTGTCCCAACCGTGACCGCCCCACAACAAGGGTAAAAAGGCATAAAGAAGCCCCCAGACGACAAAGGGAATGCACACACGGGTGAAGCGGCGTTTGAAAAAGACCGGTGTACTGTCCTTCAACGGAACCAGAAGATAGGCTGATGCCATGATGAACAGCGGCACGCAAGGACGCAGGGAACTGTCGATGAAAGAAATCCACCAACGGTCGGCATTGCTGGAGAAACTGATACCGTCCAGATTGAAATAAAAAGCCTCGCACACATGTACGAGAATGACCATAAAGCATGCGATGGCACGCAGATAGTCCAAAAATACAATTCGTTTTGTTTCCATAAAGCGTTTTTTCAGCTATTAGAAGCCGTTTTCGGTTGATTAGAAAGATTTATAAGACAGAGACGCAAAGTTAACAGTTATCCACTCCCCGTCCCCACTTGCAGGGCAATAAAAAAACTTAAAAAGGAATATTTTCCTTCATCCATGCCATTGTCCACTCCATTTCCCCGGTATCCTCCTCCACATGCCTATCCCGGCATTCAAAACCTTCTCTACGATAAAATGCCACGGCACGGCTGTTCTTTTCATACACATGGAGCAACAAGAACCGATGTCTTTTCTTTAAAAAATCCAACAGCGCATGTCCTATCCCACGAGAACGGCATTCCATCTCCACAAAGATACCGGCGATGTAATCCCCTGTCAATCCGACAAAGCCGACTATGCGCCCATCCGACTCGTATATCCAAACTTCCGCATCGGACATTGCCTTCCGAACCAACTCCACGTTACGCTCCCAATATCCGGAAGGTACAAAAGAATGCGCCTGAAGATTTGACGTTTTCCAAATACGAAGCACCGTGTCCATATCAGAAATTCCCAATGGTCTAATCATTTCTTCTTTTTCCATATTAACTTATACGACCGGACATCTCCTACCCTTGGGAGAGACCCACAACGCCGCCCGGTAATGTGCGGAGGGGGTCACCGGAACCAACGGCAAATATCCCTGAAGGAGTTTTCCCTCCCGTAAGCATAACGGATGCTCTTCCTCGCACCGGCAGTGCTCCGACCACAACCGCCCCGCTTCCTTCTCATAGTCTATCACAAAACGCGCTTCCGAAGAGGGAGCCAAGAAAGAAGCCAAATCGACAGAAACTTGTCCCATCGTACGGCGTAAATTGATTTCCACACAAGGATGCACACACAGGTATTCGGTTCCCGGTACACGGCACAACATCATATCCACACCCAGATGGCCACTGTAGCCGTTGCCCAACCAACCGGCCAAGTAGTGCGTAACAGCCTTTTGCAACATCTGCCATAAAGGCGAAGGTATCCTATCGGTCAGCCAACGCACCTTATCCTCTTCCGACGCCACCCAATTCCCGGCGTACGTACCGCGTGCGGTGGTCAGGAAAACCGAAAGCCCCGTATACCGCACGCCTCCGGCACCGTCGGCATAAAATTCCAAGGCAAAATCCGACACCTTATTATATAGCGGCTCCACGATTACCCCGCCTTGTTCACGAAGCTGACGGCCACACCAACCCGAAAGCGGCGGCGCATAACCTCCCCGCCCCAGACGCAAGCCCTTTCCGCTGCCCGACCACGGTGCTTTCAATAGGGTTTCGGGATATTGCCGCATCCTCTGGATGATGTCCTGTTCGCCGGTACAGTAATAAGAAACGCCACAAAGCCTATCCCTCCACTTCTGTCCCAAATCCGAACCGGGACCGCATAAATAAGCCAACATGTCCACTGCATGGCAGCGGTTCGACAGTTCACGGTAACGCGCCAAACGCGCTTCATCGGGCAAACGGCTTCCGTCCGCACCGCCCGTCAACAGACGTTGCACCATCAACGAGCTCCATCCCCAAGGGTCAACGTCGGCATCCGAAGGCAAGCCGTCGCGCCCGACCCATTTCACTTCCGGACAAATCCCTCCGGTTTCTTCCGCCCAACGCCGGGCTGCCTCCACCGAAGCCACGCACACGGCATCGCCCCTCATTGCCCACCATACGGGCAACGCCGAAAGGTCGTCGGCCATCTGCCGGGCCGAAGCAGGGGGAATGAAATGCGGACTGGGGCAGGCCAACGCCAGGTCGTTCTCGGGATTGAATATATGCAAGGTCATGGAGAAAAATCAAACAAGTGGCAAAGCCGATGCAAATATAACACATTCCGGGCAACCAGCCTACCCGTCCCTCCGGATTTCAACCGGCATACGCCGCGGTTTTGTTCTGAAAACAATCAAAAAACACGCTTTTTTGAAACCAATTTTCCATTATATGCAACAAGAGAAACAGTCCTTCTGGGAAAAAGAGCCTACTTTTGCCCTGTCAAATATCAAACATCAATCCAAAAAACATGAGAAAAAACATTTTTATTTTAGCTTGCACCTCAATCTTGTTCCTCACAAGTTGTATCTCACAAAAAATGCCGGACTACACCGCCTATCTGTTTGCTTACTTTGAAGGTTCGGGCGAACTGGCGACACAAGAACAACTGAGATTTGCCGTGAGTGCGGATGCCGTACACTGGAAAGCCCTGAACGGGAACCGCCCCGTCATCCCATCGGACGAAATATCCCAAACCGGAGGCATACGCGACCCGCACATCCTGCGCGGAGAAGACGGGCACAGCTTTTATATCACGGCCACAGACATGTTCACCCGAAAGAACGGTTGGGAATACAATCCCGGCATCGTCTTGCTCAAATCCGGCAACCTGACCGATTGGACACACGGCATCATCGACTTGGAAAAATCCTATCCCGAGAAGTTCGCCCACATCAAATGGGTGTGGGCACCCCAAACCATTTACGACCCCGAAGCACGGAAATACTTGGTCTACTTCACCGTACGCTTCGAATACGACACCGCCCTCAATTTCTATTGCGCATACGCCAACGAAGATTTCACGGCCTTCGAGAACGAGCCTCAACTGATGTTCGCTCCCAAATACGGTGCCATAGACGGCGACATCATCCATAAAGACGGCACCTATCATTTCTTCTATAAAGGAAATACCAAAGACCGGAACGGCAAAGAGCTGAAAAGCGGCATACAGCAAGCCACGGCCCCGTCGTTGCGCGGCCCGTGGAAAGAGCATTTCGCATATCTCGACGCGTATGCCGGAACCCGTACGCACGTGGAAGGCTCCAGCATATTCAAACTGAACGATTCGGACGAATACATCCTGATGTATGACCTTTACAGCAGCGGACGCTATGAATTCCAACGCAGTAAGGACCTTATTCATTTCAGTTCCAAGCCCGAAACCTTCGTCAAAGACTTCCATCCGCGCCATGGTTCCGTCATCGGCATCACCCGCGAAGAGGCCATCCGTCTGGACCAAAGATGGGGAGGAGTTCCAGAAGAAGCCAAACAGTAAAAAACCAATTTCATAACCTAATCTCCATTTCAGATGCGGCAAACGGCAAAATCCTATTTCTTTAGGACGTACCCGTTTGCCGCTTAAAAAGTCCTTCCGACAAGCGGAATAAGAAGCACAGGAAACGTCCCTACTAAACAAATGAAAGAACATACGCCCTTTTTACCGACAAAACGTAAGTTCTACGGACTTTTTCTGAATGAAAAGTTCCATGTTCCAGTTACGTTCCATGCCATTTTTGCCCCTTTTTAGATACATAAATTCACGTTTTAGCCTTATTTTTAGCTTTTTTTCAGTCTAAACGCATTTCAATCGCAGCCGAATGATTTTTCGTTCGGCTGAGAAAACATTTTTTTTGTCCTCATGGTGGGGCATCTTTCTCTGCATGCAGGTGGAGAAAAGCCCTGAAAACAGAAAAAAGATATGCCCATACGGCTCATTTTTCTCCTAAACGGAGCGCATCGGACTACAAAAAACGAATGACAGGATGCCCTACGGATGCCGTTTCACACTTCCACGAATCCCGACCCCGTACGCACATCGTGCCCGAATGCCGTGCATTTTGAAAGCCCGACAGGCCGAAGGAGCTTCAGAATGTCATTCCCCCGACGCGCGAGAATCGCGTATTTCCGCGCGCCTCCGTCTCCCGGTTCAAATGGCTCAATCCTGCAAGGCCGGGATTGACAAATTGACAACCCTCGCATTTCGAGATGCAAAATGAAGAAAAAACAAAGATTTTGCCAACCCGACTTTGCACTTTTGCGGTTTTACACTATCTTTGCAAATTGTATCAAGTACCAAAGAATGGAGTCTTTTTTCAGAACACATGCGTACCTTGTGGAGCATACCCACGCTCCTGTCCGTCGCGCCCTCATGGACGAGATAGACTGGAACGACCGTCTGATTGGTATTAAAGGTACACGCGGAGTAGGAAAGACCACTTTCCTTCTGCAATACGCCAAAGAACATTTCCACGTGGAAGACCGGAAATGCCTCTACATCAATCTGAACAATTTCTATTTTCAGGGCAAGGGCATTGCCGAATTCGCCACAGAGTTCTACGAAGGCGGAGGAAAAGTATTGCTGATCGACCAAGTGTTCAAACAACCGGACTGGAGCACAGACCTGCGCAAATGCTACGACACGCTGCCGGGACTGAAAATCGTATTCACCGGTTCTTCCGTCATGCGGCTGAAGACGGAGAACCCGGAACTGAACGGACTGGTGAAATCATACAACCTGAGAGGATTTTCTTTCCGCGAGTTTCTCAACTTGCAGACGGGCAATGACTTCCCGTCTTATACGCTCGAGGAAATCCTGAACCGTCATGAACAAATCGTGCGCAGCATCCTGCCTAAAGCCAGTCCGCTGAAGTTCTTCCAAGACTATCTGCACCACGGTTTCTACCCGTTCTTTCTGGAAAAGCGGAATTTCTCTGAAAATCTGCTCAAGACCATGAACATGATGCTCGAAGTGGACATCTTGCTCATCAAACAAATCGAGCTGAAATATTTGGCAAAAATCAAAAAATTGCTATATTTGCTCGCGATAGACAGTCCGGTGGCTCCCAACGTCAGCCAATTGGCGGAAGACATCCACACGTCGCGGGCCACGGTGATGAACTACATCAAGTATCTGGCCGACGCGCGGCTCATCAACATGATTTACCCGAAAGGGGAAACCTTTCCCAAAAAACCGGCCCGAATCATGATGCACAACAGCAATCTGATGTACGTCATCTACCCGTGCCGCCTGGAAGAACAGGACATCCTGGAGACTTTCTTCCAAAACACGATGTGGAAAGACCATAAACTGAACAAGGGAGAAAAGGGCACCTCGTTTTTGGTGGACGAAAATCTGAGATTCAAAATCTGCCCCAACGAAGAACGACGGCGAAACGCCGAAACGATATATGCCCGGCATAAGATAGAAATAGGGCACGGAAACGAAATACCGATATGGTTGTTCGGATTCCTATACTAAAGAGAAAATAAAGAAATTGTAGTTTAATCTCGTAATATTAATCATTATTATGGCAAAAGAAAAAAAGTTTATCACTTGTGATGGTAACCAGGCCGCAGCGCATATCTCGTATATGTTCTCAGAAGTTGCAGCCATCTATCCCATCACCCCGTCGTCGACCATGGCAGAATACGTGGACGAATGGGCAGCACAGGGCCGTAAGAACATCTTCGGCGAAACAGTGTTGGTACAGGAAATGCAGTCGGAAGGCGGTGCCGCCGGAGCCGTCCACGGTTCGTTGCAGGCCGGTGCGCTGACCACGACTTATACGGCATCCCAGGGTTTGTTGCTGATGATTCCGAACATGTACAAGATTGCAGGCGAACTGCTGCCTTGCGTGTTCCACGTGTCGGCCCGTACCTTGGCTTCTCATTCACTGTGTATCTTCGGCGACCATCAGGACGTCATGTCTTGCCGCCAGACCGGTTTCGCCATGTTGTGCGAAGGTTCCGTACAGGAAGTGATGGATTTGGCCGGCGTGGCACACTTGTCTACCATCAAGAGCCGCGTGCCGTTCCTGAACTTCTTCGATGGTTTCCGTACGTCTCACGAAATCCAGAAGATTGAAATGCTGGAGAACGACGACCTCGCTCCTTTGGTAGACCAGGAGGCCTTGAAGGAGTTCCGCAGCCGTGCTCTGTCGCCCGAACATCCGGTGGCACGCGGTATGGCCGAAAACCCCGACACGTTCTTCACTCACCGTGAATCTTGCAATAATTACTACGACGCAGTTCCCGCCATCGTAGAGGACTACATGAACAAGGTGTCTGAAATCACCGGCCGCAAGTACGGTCTGTTCTCTTATTACGGTGCCGCAGACGCAGAACGTGTCATCATCGCCATGGGTTCCGTAACCGAAGCCATCCGCGAAACCATCGACCACTTGACCGCACAGGGCGAAAAGGTGGGCTTGGTAGCCGTTCACCTGTATCGTCCGTTCTCGGCCAAGCATTTCCTGGCAGCCGTTCCGGCCACAGCCAAGACGATTGCCGTACTGGACCGCACGAAAGAACCGGGCGCCAACGGCGAACCGCTGTATCTGGATGTAAAGGAATGCTTCTACGGCAAGGAAAACGCCCCGGTTATCGTAGGCGGACGTTACGGCCTCGGGTCTAACGACACAACTCCTGCACAAATCTTGTCCGTGTACGAGAATCTGGCTCTTCCGGAACCGAAAAACCAGTTCACCCTCGGCATCGTGGACGACGTGACGTTCACTTCGCTTCCTCAGAAAGAAGAGGTGGCCATGGGTGGCGAAGGCATGTTCGAAGCCAAGTTCTACGGCTTGGGTGCCGACGGTACGGTGGGTGCCAACAAGAACTCCGTGAAGATTATCGGCGACAACACCAACAAGCACTGTCAGGCTTACTTCTCTTACGACTCTAAGAAGTCCGGCGGTTTCACGTGCTCTCACTTGCGTTTCGGAGACGCCCCCATCTGCTCTACTTACTTGGTGAACACGCCTAACTTCGTGGCTTGCCACGTTCAGGCTTACCTCCACATGTACGATGTGACCCGCGGATTGAAGAAGAACGGTACGTTCTTGCTCAACACCATCTGGGAAGGCGAAGAACTGGCCAAGAACCTGCCGAACAAGGTGAAAGCTTACTTTGCCAAGAACAATATTAAGGTATATTACATCAACGCCACCAAGATTGCACAGGAAATCGGATTGGGCAACCGTACCAATACCATCCTCCAGTCTACATTCTTCCGTATCACCGGTGTCATCCCGGTAGACCTGGCGGTAGAACAGATGAAGAAGTTCATCGTGAAGTCCTACGGCAAGAAAGGTGAAGACGTGGTGAACAAGAACTATGCTGCCGTAGACCGCGGCGGTGAATACAAGGAACTGGCCGTAGACCCGGCATGGGCTAATCTCGCTGCAGACGCTGCACAGCCCAACGACGACCCTGCATTCATCAATGAAGTGGTACGCCCCATCAATGCACAGGACGGCGACTTGCTGAAAGTTTCCGCATTCAAGGGTATCGAGGACGGTACTTGGCCGCAAGGTACGGCCGCATACGAAAAACGCGGTGTGGCAGCCTTTGTCCCGACATGGAACGCAGACAACTGTATCCAGTGTAACAAGTGTGCATACGTTTGTCCTCACGCTTCTATCCGTCCGTTCGTTCTCGATGCCGAAGAAATGAAGGGCTTCAACGCTCCGGTTATCGAAATGAAGGCTCCGGCAGCCATGAAGGGCATGAACTTCCGCATCCAGGTGAGCGTAATGGACTGCTTGGGTTGCGGCAACTGTGCCGACGTATGTCCGGGCAATCCGAAATTGGGCAAGGCGCTCACGATGGTTCCGTTGGAACAGGAACTCGCCGAAGCTCCGAATTGGGAATACTGCGTGAAGAACGTGAAGAGCAAACAAGACTTGGTAGACATCAAGAGCAACGTGAAGAACTCACAGTTCGCACAACCGTTGTTCGAGTTCTCAGGCGCCTGTGCCGGTTGCGGTGAAACTCCGTATGTGAAATTGATTTCCCAGTTGTTCGGCGACCGTGAAATCGTTGCCAACGCCACCGGTTGCTCTTCCATCTACTCCGGTTCCATTCCTTCTACTCCTTATACGACCAACGCCAAGGGTCAAGGTCCGGCATGGGCAAACTCCTTGTTCGAGGATTTCTGCGAATTCGGCCTCGGTATGGCATTGGCCAACAAGAAGATGCGTGCACGTATCGAAGAACTCCTCAAGGGTGCCATTGCAGCCGATGAGACTCCGGCCGACTTCAAGGCTGCCGCTCAGGAATGGCTCGAAGGCAAGGACGACGCAGATGCCAGCAAGGCCGCTGCCGGAAAACTCGTCCCGATGATCGAGGCAGGCAAGGCTGCCGGTTGCCCGGCTTGCGCCAAACTGTCCGAACTGGCACACTATTTGGTAAAACGCAGCCAGTGGATTATCGGTGGCGACGGTGCTTCTTACGATATCGGCTACGGTGGTCTGGACCACGTCATCGCTTCGGGTGAAGATGTCAATATCCTCGTATTGGATACCGAAGTATATTCCAACACCGGTGGCCAGTCTTCCAAGGCAACCCCGCTCGGTGCCATTGCCAAGTTTGCCGCTTCCGGTAAGCGCGTACGCAAAAAAGACTTGGGTATGATTGCTACCACTTACGGTTACGTGTACGTGGCACAGATTGCCATGGGAGCCGACCAGGCACAGTGTCTGAAGGCCATCCGCGAAGCAGAAGCTTATCCCGGCCCGTCTATCATCATCGCTTACGCTCCTTGTATCAACCACGGTTTGAAGAAGGGTATGGGCAAATCGCAGGCTGAGGAAGAAGCAGCCGTGAAGTGCGGTTACTGGCACTTGTGGCGTTTCAACCCGGCGTTGGAAGCAGAAGGCAAGAATCCGTTCTCGCTCGACTCCAAAGAGCCTAACTGGAATGCTTTCCAAGATTATCTGAAAGGCGAAGTCCGCTTTGCTTCCGTCATGAAGCAATACCCGACCGAAGCCGCCGACCTCTTCAACGCTTGCGAGGATATGGCCAAGAAGCGTTATCAGAGCTACGTGCGCATGACCAAGATGGACTGGAGCGAATAAGTTTCTCCTATCAATCCATACATGACAAAGGGAGTGTCGGTACCATTCCGGCACTTCCTTTTCTAATATATTTCAGGGCATAGTCCCGATTCCATCTGCATATTTAACCTTAATTTCAGCAAATGATGAATAAAGCACTGCACCATTCCATAACTTGCATGTTCCTCATCATCGTCTTTTTCGCCGGAGCATACAAACTTCAATCGCAAAACATAGTGCGGTTCGAGTTGTCTCATTACGACCAACTCCCCAACAGACAAATCAAAAAGATATTCCAAGACTCGGAAGGGCTTATATGGTATTGTACGGAAGACGGTTTATGCCGTGAAGATGGTTACAACATTCAAATCTTCCGCTCCGACTTCAAGACACCGGACGTAATTAAACACAACCACATCACTTGTATCACAGAAGACCTTTCCGGAAAAATCTGGTTCGGCACTCTGCGCGGAGCTTATATTCTGGACAAAAACGACTACCGCATCACGCCCATAGAAGGCTACGGCTTCGACTCATGGAGCATCGATGAAATCAAAGCGACCTCCGATGGTTTGGTCTACATTGCCACCAACAATAAAGTGTACCGTTTCGATGCCCGTTCCACCCGCCTCACCCACAGCTACGATATAGAATGGCAAGGTGTACCGAATAAAGTCTCGTTTTTTTTCGAAGACCCTCAAACGCACAAATTATGGGTTACATTGCAAAAAGGCGGACTATGTTGGTTCGACAAGCAACAAGAACGTTTCGTTCCCTTCTATTGGCCGTTCAAGACTCCTCCCACCGCATTGGTACGGAACAAGAACAACCATTTCATCTGGCTTGCCACATACGGCAACGGACTCTTCCGTTTCCGCCCCGATGCCCGAAACAGCAGCAGCATTTATGTCCCCATACGGGAAGAAGCCCTGGGAAGTCCTTCCGCAAAAATCATCTATAACCTGTTGCAAGATCCTGCATCGGGTGACTTGTGGACAGGAAGCGGCGACGGCTTGTGCCGCTACAAGACCTATCCTGACGGCAGTTTGGAACGATTGAGTACACCTCCGTCCTTACAACTGGAAAACAAGGTCTTTGCGTCAGCCATGTTCGACCATGAAAACAACCTGTGGGTTGCAGGAGACATCCATAATTCTTTCATCCTTTCTTCTTTGGATTCCGCCATCCAACGCTATAGCACGCAATCTCTCCAGAGATACGGAATCCCTACTAACATGGATTTGCTGATACACGAAGACAGCCTCATCTGGTGCCTGAATAAGCAAAAGCAGCTTTTCGCCTACTTTCCAAGTAACGGAAAAGTATTCACCAGCAAGCTGTCCCACAGGCGAACCACCCCTTTGCTGGCGAAGGTACGCAACGGAAAAGGCATCTATTGCATCCTGAAAGACAACATCGTAATCCGTCTTACATTCGAGCATAATGACATACACGAAACCGAAATCGTGAATATGATTTCCGTGGCCGAAGCGGACGAACACATCCGTACACTTCACGAAGATGCTTACGGACAACTCTGGATCGGCACTTCCCGAAATTTATATCGGTACTCCCTGTCAAGTCATAGATTGGAAAAAATATGGGCATCCACTCACATGATAAATGATATCGTCACGGACGGACATACCGCATTCGTCTCCACCGAGAACAACGGACTGCTCGTCATAGAGGGGCAAGGAACGAAAAAAAGAATAAAAATAGCCGAGAACGGTCTCGGATTAGCCCTGCAACCTGGAGAAATCCTGTGGATCAGCACAGCCAAAGGCAATATACTCCGTTACGACCTGCACCGCAAAACCCTGCATTCCATGGATCGGGAGTGCGGACTGAACGGCAACAGCATCTATAACATCACGACCGACCGCAAAGGAAAACTATGGATTCTCACCCGGCAAAACGTCACGATATTCTCTCCTGAAAAACAAACATTCAGTACGTTGCGCGCATCGTCTCCTCACATCGACATGGAAAACTTCCTTTGTATGTACAAAGATAGCGACGACTGCTTCTACATCGGGGGACAAAACGGCTACTTGTCTGTCCGAACAAATGCTTTCTCGGACAAGAAAAAAGAAAAAGATTTTTTGCCGCGTCTTACCGCCGTCACGGTCAACTCCCAAACAAGACCTATATCTTCTGCTACAACGACCTTGAAACTCCCTCCTTCTGCACAAGATCTCACGCTACACCTTTCCACGTTCACACCCCTGCACAGCCAGAATATCCGTTTTGCGTTCCGGCATGCCGGTCGCCACGAAGAGTGGAACGTCCTTCCGCAAGGACAGAACAGCATCCACCTGTCACAACTCTCCAAGGGAGACAACAGCCTCGAAATCAAATCTACGGATGCCAACGGACATTGGAATGAAACGCAGAGCCAAGTCCTGCATATCTACCGTGCACCATGGTGGTACGAAACTTATGCCGCCTATTTCCTATACGTTTTGGGAGCCGTAGCCGTGCTTTTCATATACATTCGCCATGTACTGAAACGCCAACAAGCCAAAAACCAACAGGCAGCCCAGAAACAAATGGAAGAGATGAAATACCGATTCTTCACCAATATCAGCCATGAACTACGCACGCCACTGACACTCATCATCGCGCCATTGGAATACCTACTGAAAAAGGAAGAGAATCCCGACACCAGAAAACAACTGAAAACCATCGACCGGAATGCCCACAACCTCCTGTCGTTAGTCAACCAGCTACTTGATTTCAGGAGAATCAAGATGAAAGGAGAAACATTGGCTTTAGAAACTTTCAACCTAAAGGATATGCTATCGCGTATTTATGAAAGTTTCCTTCCCATGTCTGAAGAAAAGAATATCCGTTTTGACTTTCATTGCCACCCGGAAACCTTTCTTGTCACTGCGGACAGCCCCAAAATAGAAAAGGTGGTGAACAACCTGCTGTCCAACGCATTCAAATTCACTCCTCAGGGAGGACACGTGACCTTAAAAGCCTATCCGGAACCTTCAGACGGGAGAGAGATGGCTGTCATACAAGTGGAGGACGACGGTATCGGTATCCCGACCGAAGAGCAGACACATATATTCGAACGATTCCATCAGGCGAGCTCCCATAAGGGCAATACAGGAAGCGGTATAGGGCTAAATGTCGCCAAAGAGTATGTCCAAATGCACCATGGGAAAATCAACGTATCAAGCAGTCCCGGAAAAGGGAGTTGTTTTACCGTCCGTATTCCCGTAGGAAACATTAGCCACGTACCGTCCCCGCTTCTCCCCACAGCTCCGCAACAAGGGAATCCGATGGACAATCCCCCTTTGCCCGTTGATTACACCGTCCTTCCTAAAATATTATTGGTAGAGGACAACAACGATTTCCGCCATTATTTACAGGAGGAACTCCGTCGCCACTTTGTCGTATTCGAAGCTTCGGACGGAGAAGAAGGCGAAGCTGTAGCCTTGCAACAAAAACCGGACATCATCATTACCGATTTGATGATGCCTAAAATGGACGGTATAGAACTTTGCAAACGAATCAAACACAACATCGACGTATCCCATATTCCCATCATATTACTCACGGCCAGTGCCAGTATGGAAAATGAAGAACGGGGTTACAAAGAAGGTGCGGACGCGTATATGACCAAACCGTTCAAATGGGAAATCCTGACTGCCCGCATTCATAATCTTCTTGCGCAAAGGCGGCAGCAACAAAACGAATTCAAACAAAACGCCGAGGCCGAAGCCAAGGACGTTACCATATCGCCGGCCGATGAAGATTTTCTGAACAAGGCTTTACGGTTCGTAGAAAAGAATATGGATAACTCCGAATATTCCGTAGATGAACTTAGTGACGACATGGCCATGAGCCGGGCAACCTTATTCCGCAAGATGCGTTCTGTTATCGGTATGTCTCCCACTGACTTCATAAGAAATACCAGACTGAAACGCGCCGCCCAACTGATTACGGAGGGACGCCTGTCCGTCACGGAAATCGCATATTCTGTAGGATACAGCAGTCCCGGCCATTTCACCAAATCATTCAAAAAAGAATTCGGCGTACTTCCTACTCAATACCACAAAACTTAAAAGAACAGTTCCTTTTTCATAGAACGTAGGTTGCATGGGCTTTCAAATATATCAAAAAAAGCCGGAATGCAACCTACGTTCCATTCTTTGCAACGTAAATACCATTCATCCGCGCAAAAAATATCGACTTTTACGGTGACAAATTAAAATATCCATTAATCATAAAAAGCAGAAACAAGCGCACGATGAAAAAACTCTTATTCTTTCTACTCATCACAATCGGATTCTCCCTACAGCACAGCCTTATGGCGAACGAACCGGACTCTGCCTATGTCTTCGCATACGCAACCGATAAGAACGCCGGACGCAACGGCTTGCACTTCGCTTGGAGCACAGACCGGAACACATGGCACTCCATCGGTCCGGAACGCACGTTCTTACGAAGCGAATATGCCAGCGGACGGCACGGCAAACGAATGTTGTCACCTTATTTAATAAAGGGAAACGACGGGATGTGGCACTGCCTATGGAGCGTACATGAAGGATATGCCGTATTTGCCCATTGCACATCGACAGATTTAATCTCCTGGGGGCAACAGGCATTTCCAACTACAGGAAACACCGGTAATTGCATGAATCCTTCGGTTACATTCTCGCCCACCGGCCAAGACTATCTTATTACATGGAATAGCCTACAGGGGGAAAACACGAAAACCTACAGTTGCCGCACGAAAGATTTCCGTACTTACAGTATTCCACAAGCGGAGAATGTCGCCGTCCCCCATCGACAACAGGTCACAATCAACGGAATCACAGAAAGCGGAACCCTCCACCGTGTAGCATGGAACGAAGTGGAAGCACTCATACAAGCCGACAAAATGGCAAAGTACAAAGCCATCCAAAATGCGGAACGACTGGCCATCAACCCGGAGCTTTTCAAAGACACCATCACACTGAACGTAACGCTACGCCCCGAAGAAAGCAAGAAAATCAGCGATATGCTCATCGGAGTTTTCTTTGAAGACATTAACTACGGGGCGGACGGAGGACTTTATGCCGAACTCGTGCAAAACCGCGATTTCGAATATTCTCCGAATGACATCGGTCGTGAAGAGAACTGGACGGCCACCAATTCGTGGAGCACGGGTGGAGAAGGCCTTTCGTTTGACATAGATACCGTGGCTCCGTTGCATACCCACAATCCCCATTATGCCGTTTTGGACATTAAAGAAAAAGGTCATGGGTTGGTTAACGACGGTTTCGACGGTATTCCCGTCAAAGCCGGAGAGAAATACGACTTCTCGGTTTTTGCCCGCAGTACCAGCAACAAACGGGGAAAAATCATCGTAAGACTACTTGACGAAGACGGAAAAGTCATCGGCGAAGCCCGCACCGGCAAGATTTCCAAAACATGGAACAAGCTCACGGCCGTGGTAGAGGCTACCGGCTCCGCCGTAAACGGACGCATCGAGGTTATCCCGGACATGGAAGGCGAAGTGAATTTGGATATGGTTTCCCTCTTTCCCCAAAAGACATTCAAAAACCGGAAGAACGGAATGCGTGCCGATCTGGCCCAAGCCATTGCCGACATCCGCCCCCGATTCGTTCGCTTCCCGGGAGGATGTGTGGCTCATGGCAACGGATTGGATAATATATACCATTGGGAAAACACCATCGGCCCGTTAGAAAGCCGCAAACCCTTGCGCAACCTGTGGGGCTACCATCAGACCATGGGGCTTGGCTATTATGAATATTTCCAATTCTGCGAGGACATCGGGGCGGAACCGCTGCCCGTCGTTGCAGCCGGTGTGTGTTGCCAGAACTCTTCCATCGGAGGCGCAGGTCAAATGGGCATCCCCATGGAAGAAATGCCGGAATACATAGAAAGCCTACTGAACCTCATCGAATGGGCTAACGGCGACCCGTCCGAAAGCCCATGGGCCAAGATGCGTGCGGAAGCCGGACACCCGAAACCCTTCAACCTGAAATATCTCGGTGTGGGCAACGAAGACCTCATCACGCCTGTGTTTGAAGAACGTTTCACCATGATATTCAAGGCTATCAAAGAAAAGTATCCGGAAATACAGGTCGTAGGTACCTCCGGCCCCTTCAGCGAAGGCCCGGACTACGTGGAGGGATGGAAGGTAGCCAGCAAGCTCGGTGTCCCCCTCGTGGATGAACATTACTACCAACCTGCAGGATGGTTCCTCAACAACCACGATTATTACGACCGCTACGACCGTTCCAAACCCAAGGTTTACCTCGGAGAATATGCCACACATATCCCCGGCAAAGGCAATAACATCGAGACCGCCTTATTGGAGGCTTACCACCTGATAGGCTGCGAACGAAACGGCGATATCGTCAGCATGACATCATACGCCCCGTTGTTGGCCAAAGACCGACGGACAAGATGGCGTCCCGACCTGATTTATTTCAACAACACGGAAGTCAAGCCCGGTACGAGTTATTACACTCAACTCCTCTTCGGACAAAACTCAGGGAATGAATATATTCCTTCCGTGCTCACCCTGTCGGATAACCGTGACGATGTACGCAAACGCATCGGCATATCAGTAGTAAAAGACAGTCTGAGCCAAGACCTCATACTGAAAATCGTCAACCTCCTCCCGGTCAAAGTACAAGCTACCATAGACCTTGCCGTTTTGGGCATCACCGGAAAACAGGATGCCACGAAAACCGTATTGAGCGGTATGCCGGATGATTGGAAGGCTCGCCCTGAAACTTCGCCCGTCGCCATAGGACCTCAATACCGGGATGAACTGCCTGCCTACTCACTGACAGTCGTCAAATTAAAAAGCAAACCGTAAAAAAGGAACCATTCATTAAACTTAAAATCATGAAAAAGAAATTACTATTATCTATGTTGGCTGCCTGCTGCCTCACGGCACAAGCCCAACGTATGATGGAAGACCTCAACCGGGGACTCGTAGCCGTACAAACGGAAAAAGGCGTGTTCACCAGTTGGCGTATCCATGGCACGGAGTATTATGACACACAGTACAACCTTTACCGCGACGGCAAGTTGGTAAATCCGGAACCGTTAGACGTATCCAACTTCACCGACCCCGAAGGCACGGCCTCATCCACCTACACGGTAAAAGCCGTAGTACGGGACGAAGAACAAGATGCCTGCGAACCTGCCGAAGTGTGGGACAAACAGTATCTGACAATCCCCATGGGCAAGATGTATTCCCGGCGAGGAACGGACATCACGTTGGACTACTTCCTAAATGATGCCACAGCGGCAGATCTGGACGGAGACGGAGAAATGGAAATCATCGTGAAGCGACTACATAACAACGACGGACTTTTCTATCCGGAAAACGACAGCGCATTCACATTCTTCGAGGCTTACAAGTTGGACGGCACGCGGCTGTGGCAAATAGACATCGGCCCCAATATGATCAGTGCAGGTGAAGTGGAAACCAACATCACGGCTTTTGATTGGGATGAAGACGGAAAGGCGGAGCTGCTGATGCGCGCCATGGACGGCACCATAGTCTATGCTTCGGACGGGACAAAACAAGTAATCGGCGACCCGACCAAGAACTACCGCGACAGCGTGCTGCACACAGCAAACATGACATATTCCATGGCGGGCGAGGAATACCTTATATATATGGAGGGAGCCACAGCCAAACTGTACAACCCGGCCATGCAATTCCCCCTCAAACGGTTGGAGAACGGCGAGACGGACCTGAACGCCGCATGGGGCGACGGTTACGGCCACCGCGCCAACAAGTTCTTTTTCGGTGCACCTTATCTGGACGGCCGCCATCCGAGCATCTTTCTGGCACGCGGCATCTACACGCGCCACAAGATGATTGCCTACGATGTGAATCCGGAAACCCACGAACTGGTGGAGCGTTGGAGGTGGCTCAACAATGAACCGGGCAGCCCATGGTTCGGCGAAGGATACCACAACTTCGGTATCGCCGACGTGGACTGGGACGGACGCGATGAAATCGTCTACGGCTCGATGGTCGTAGACGACAATGGCAAAGGACTTTCCACAACAGGTTACGGCCACGGCGACGCACAGCATTGCAGCGACTTCGACCCCTACCGCAAAGGACAGGAGATCTTTGCTTGCAATGAGAACAAGGCTGGTGCCAACTACCGCGATGCGACTAGCAGCCGAGTCTATTATTGGTACCAACACCCGCAAGACTGCGGCCGTTGCATGGCCGGAAAGTTTACCGAAGAGTTCATGGGCAGCCAGATGGCAGCCGGAAGGTCCGGCACCGTCAGTTCGGTAATAGACGAAGCCCTCCCCAATGCCACAGGCCTCTTAGGTGCCAGTTTCCGCATCTATTGGGACGGGGATTTATGCAGTGAATCTCTGGACGATGTCAACATCACATTCTACAACGGCACCATCACCAAACTTGAAGGCATCCATTCCAACAATGGAACGAAAGGCACACCGTCCCTTCAGGCCGACATCTTCGGAGACTGGCGCGAAGAAATCATCAGCCCGTCTACCGACGACCAATCGCTGATTATCTATACCACAACCTTCCCAACATCTTGGCGCAACTATACCCTGCTGCACGACATGCAATACCGGCAGGCCATCTGTTGGCAGATGTGCGGTTACAACCAACCGCCCCACGTCAGTTACTTCATGGGAGAGACGGAAGGATATACCACCACCCCTCCCCCTTTGATGACCAACGGGCGCACGGAAGTGAAAGATGCCATTACAACCGCACACAACGGACAGCACGTGTTATTGGCCGATCCCGAGGGCAGAGAAGTGACAGTCGCCGAAGGCGCATCGCCTTACATTCTCACCGTCAACGCCTTCTCCCATACGGAAGGACATGACAACAACGACAACATCACCACTTCCTACTCCACCTATACGCTCAAAGGCGGTACGTTTGGTGGAGACATGCGCTTGGTGAAACAAGGCGAAGGCATCCTGAACCTGAGCGGCGAACAGACCTATTCCGGCCCGACGGACCTTTGGGGCGGCATCGTGAACTTCACAGGAAAACTCCCCAACAGCCGCGTATGGATGAACCGCTTTGCCGAATTAAACGCCAAGGCTGACTTCGGAAAGGATATCAAGATGGAATATGCCTCCGTGCTCCGTGTAGGAGGAACGGGAGAAGCCGCCACCATCCACGCTGACAGTGTGACCATGCGGTACGGTGCCGTGATGGAATTCGACCTCTACTCCGAGAACACTCAGGCCGACCGCATCGTGTTGGCCAAAGGACTTTCCCTGGAAACCCTCAACCGAAGCGACGGTCCCGAGTTCCAAGCACCGATATTCCGCTTTACTCCTCACTATCAAAACGGGAAAAACGTGATGGCAGCCGGAAGATACCTCATCGCCGAAGTGAAAAAGATCGACGGCAACGTAGATGACATCCTCCTTCAGGGACTGGAAACTCAAAAATGCCACTTGGAATACGAAAACGGCCAAATATTCCTCGTCATAAAGGAAATGCGCGATGCCACACAAGTGTATTGGGACGGTACCCACACACTTAACGAATGGAACCTGAATGAAAACGAAAACTTCAACAATGCGGGAGAAGCCGACATCTTCGTTTCCGGCGACGACGTGGTATTCGACGATGCGGCCACCGACGCTTCCGTCCGCATCAACGAGAAACTCTACCCCAAAACGGTGACATTCGAAAACGACACGAAAACCTACAGCCTAAGCGGCAACGGCGATATCAGTGGAGAAACGGGACTGACCAAGAAAGGAAACGGAACATTGGTCATCACGAGCACGAACACCTACACGGGAAAAACAACGTTAGAAGGAGGCGTCACTGCCGTCTCGGCTTTGGCCGACTCCATCGTCCGCGAAGGAGCTTTGGGGTGCTATACCAATGAAATAGGGAACTTTGAAATCAAGAACGGCGCCACCTTGCGCAACACAGTAGCCATTCAAAACGGAGTGCCCATCACCATCGGTGAAGGGGGCGCCGTCTTCCAGACCGACGGCGAACTGACTTTGAACAAGCCTCTATATGGCAATGGCAACACTTTGACCAAAACCGGTTCGGCCAACCTGATACTGTTTGCTGCCGACAACCTGAAAAAGACCTATCTGAAAGAAGGTACGCTACAGGCCAAAGGAGAAGGCGTGCTCTTCGGCGATACACTGATTTTCATCGGTAATGCCACTTATCAGGACTTTGACGACGGCAACATCTACAGCCTGAACCTCAATAATCTCAAAGTGGAAGAGGGCGTGACGGGCACGATGCGATGCGACAGCCGTTGCGAGAACCGCATCAAACTTTTCGGAAAAGGTACGCTGAAAATATACGTGCCGTGGATCCGTTCGGATTTCACAGGCGACTGGTCAGCTTTCGAAGGTACGGTAGAACCTTCCAACCCCGACAACTGGTTCGCCTTGAACAACAGCTATGGCATGCCCAAGGGTACGCTAAACATCCCAGAACGTACCACTGTAAGCAATACGGCCAAACCTTACACCCTCGGCAAAGTGACCGGAAAAGGAACCTTAACCGGCGACAACAACACTTGGCGTATCGGTTCGTTGAACGAAGATTTCTCCTTCCAAGGCAAGATAGAGGGTACCGGCACACAACTGATTAAAGTAGGGACAGGCAAGATGAGCCTTACAAATATCCACAGTTTCACCGGAGACTGCACGGTGCAAGAAGGTACGCTCCTCATCAATAACGCATCGGCAACCGAAGGCATGCTGGGCACAGGCAGCGTCACAGTTAAAGCCAACGGAGCCTTCTGCGGTCGCGGCAAACTGGATAACGGCGCGTTCACGGTGGAAAAAGACGGGCTGCTGTACCCCGGCGTTTCAGAAACCGCGACTACCGGTACGATAGACTTTTCGGAAAACTCCGTTACCATAGACAAGGACGGCATCCTCTCGCTGAACATCGCCAGCAAGACACGTTGCACCAATCTGACCGGTATCAAAATACTGAATCTGTATGGCATACTCAGACTACATGTCCGCGAAAGTCTTTCGTTGGAAGCAGGCGACGAGTTCCGTTTGTGGGAGGCCAACCGCACGCGTACCCGTACTACTACAACATTTGAACTGGACAGCCCGGGCGAAGGACTGGAATGGGATACTACCGACATTGAAGACGGTATTGTCCGCGTGAAGCTAAGCACCTCTGTCGACGACATCCATGCCGACGAGGAAGTCTCTTGCGAAGTCTTCACCGTAGGAGGTGCAAAAGTGGGTAGTTTCACCTGCGCCCGCAAGGACATCCGCCGTACATTGAAACAAAGCGGAGCGGCTCCGGGCACCTACATGGTGAAAACCATTCAGGGCAGTTCAACCGCCACAGAGAAAATCAGCATCGATTATTAAACTCCATTCGTGCAGGGGAAAGATTTCCCCTGCCGATATAAAAACCAAACTTTATCCATTTAAAAACAAACATTATGAAAAACAGTTTACTGACGGCCATAGCTCTTTGCTGTGCCACATCTTCTACCATGCCTTTGTGGGCATCCGCGTACGAAAATCCGAAGTTGGAAACCGTAGAGCCGAACTTGGCTACCGACGGAACCGGCGGTGGAGTGTACTACGTCTACCATGTAGCCACAAACAAATTCCTCACGAACGGCAATGATTACAACACAAGACTCAGCGTAGGCGACACGGGCCAGGAAGTCACACTGTCTTACGGTGAGGAACGCGCTCCCCTGATGGGCAAAGAACCGGTAGTGCCCGGACAAGGATGGACTTTCAATATGTTGAAAGCGCAAAGCAACTCCGGTTTCCATGAAGTCTACGCAGGCAGCGAGACAGGAGCATGGGTGGACTGCAATGAACAAGGACACACCCTATGGCAAATCCTGCCGCAAGACAACGGCTATTACCGTATCAAGATTGTAGACCAGGATGCCCAATACGGATTAAGCTCCGCCAACGCTTTGACGATGAACGGTATGTGGGGCACAGACGGTGTGGAATCGACCATCGTATATCCTTTCATCGACCCTTCTCAAGAGGGGTACCAGAACGCAGAAACAGACTGGCAGTTCGTGGAGCCGGAAGCATACGAAATTTATCAGGCCAAGAAACTCCTCCTACAGCAACTGGAAACCGCCAGCGAAACAGGCTACACCGACGTGTCGGCTTACGAAACCGTATACAACGACGATAATGCGACGACAAAACAGGTGCAAGAAGCTGCCGAACAACTGCAACAAGCCATCGCAGATTACCAACTGTCCATCGTGGACGAAGAACATCCGGCTGATTTCACCGGAAGAATCCAAAACAACGCATTCGAGTCCAACACCGATCATTGGGACATCAACGGTGAAAGCGTAGGTTACCAAGCTACGCTCTACGCCACCCAAGACCGCCAATACGAGATGAAGAACTTCGTGGAAAGATGGGTTAGAGGAGGCGGCAACCTGGATAACTCGATGGACGTTTCGCAAACCCTGAGTGATCTGCCGGCCGGAAAATACCGTCTCTCGGCCAATACCATCGGTTACCAGCAAGGCGACATGGCTCTTACGCCGGAAGGAGTCTACATTTACGCCCGCGTACAAGGAGCTGAATACAAAGGCGAGGCACACACACTGGAATTCGGTGCCATCAGGGGTAACGACGGCTACGTTACCGACGCACCGACCCCACGGTTGGCTACTTTGGAATTCTTCTTGGCGGGCGGAAACCTCACCGTCGGTTTCAAAACCGAAAACACGAATTGCAACTGGGTTTGCGTAGATAATTTCAAACTGGAATACTTAGGACTGGAAGAAGGTGGATTAGCCCGACAACTGGCTCAGACCATCACCGATGCCCAAACATTGAAAAAAGGATACGACGATGCCCAAATCAAATATTCGATAACCAACGGAGAGAAATTCGACCAAGCACTCAGTCTGGCCCAGCAAACTTCAGGAACAGCCGGTGTGGACGAAGCGACTTTAGGCGAAGTCCTTAACGGCCTGATGCTCGCCATGGACACGCTCAACCTCGACGTGGCCGCATACGAGAAACTGGAAGAGCTGACCGGAGAGCTGAATGAAGCTTACGACGCCAGCCCTTACTCCGAAAATGGCCTGATTTCATACGAGGATTTCTTGTATGAACTGGAAGAAATACACGACAACCGGACTTTCAACCCCTTGGAAATAGACAGCATCCAACCACGCGCCGACCGCATGTTCAAAGCCTGTGTATGCGAAGCCCTTATCGCAGGCGACACCCAGAATGCCGACGGGATGGCCTCTAATTTAGACTTCACCGGAAGCAATTCGGGATGGACCAAAACCGGTGACGGAGATTTCAAATACGGCAACAACGTGGCCGAGGTATGGCAAGGCTCCTCTTTCGAAGTATACCAGGAACTCACCAGCCTACCCAAAGGTTCTTACACGATTTCCGTGCAAGCTTATAACCGACAGGGCGCAAATGCAGACATTGCCTCTTCTTATAATGCTGCAGATCCTAAAAAAGATGTCCTTTCTTATCTTTTCGGAAACGATGCAAAAGAAAAACTTCATCACTTATATGAATACCACTACGCCTCAAAAGAAGAACTGGCCAACAATGCCGTACAAATATCCGGTACCGGTACGGAACTCGACGGACAATGGGTACCCGACGGCGTAGCCGGAGGAGAGGCCGCCTTTGCCTTCAACGACCGTACCGACTATACGACCACTATTACGTGCTATGTGGGCGAGGACGGTAAACTCCGTTTCGGTATCACCATGCCCACCGGACCGAATTCCAACAACTGGACGCTGTTCGACAATTTCCACATCCAATACCTCGGCGCGGCCGACATGACGGGTGCCGTGAGTGCACTCAATGCCAAAATAGCAGAAGCCAACGCCGCACTGGCAGACAAAGCCATTACGACGGAAGAGGCGTACAACGCACTGAGCCAAGCCATTCAAGATGCCGAGAAAACCTTGGAAAGCGAACTGACCGAGGAAATCTACACCGCACAGATTAAGGCTATGGACGAGGCCATCATTCTGAACCGGAATTCAGTGGAAAAGGTAGAGACGTTGCACCAAACGGCCCTTATGTATGACGAACAAATCAACAGCGGAGCTTTTGCCGATTACGACGAGGGCATATTGGCCAACGTGGTTTATGAAGTCTTGGATGTCTTCACCCAAAACGGAAAGTTCAAAAACATCCCACAGACCGAACAATACATCATCGAGATGAACGAGGCATACAATCAAATGGTGTACGAAGGCATCGACGTGGGAACGGCTTCCAAAGACACCCCGACCGATGTGACGGATATGCTCATCAACCCCGACTTCCAACAAGTATTCGAGGAGAAGGACTCCGTTGCATTCACCGATGCCGGCTGGACAACGGAATTTACGAACGGCATAAAGGAAGCGAACGACTCCGTATTCGAATTTTACAATACCGACACGTGCCACATCTACCAAAAGGTGTACCGTCTCCATCCGGGATATTACAAAGTGACGCTCTACGGATTCTACCGCGCAGGCGAGGCCGACGTGGCCGCATTGGCCCGCCGGGAAGGAGAAGAACAGCAGAACGCCAAGGTATATGCCGAAACGGAAAGCACCAACTACTCGAAACCCTTGCCTTCGTTCTTCGAATGCGTACAGAACGGCAAATTCACGGCAGCCGACATCGTACTGCCCGACAGCCTCTTCCCCAACTCGGGACGAGTGTATAATTGCGTCGTCAACGACCGGAAAGGCGCCCGTACGGCCATGAACCAGGGATATTATGAAATGGAATCGTATTTCCATGTCAAAGAAGGTGAAACGGTTCGTCTCGGCGTGCAAAAAACCGACACGCTCGTCAACGACTGGGTACTCATCGACGATTTCCACTTGTATTACCTTGGCGATGGAGAGGCAAACAGACCCGAAGGTTTAGACGACGTAGACATCAGCGACGGCATCAGCGACAACGTAGCCGATGAAAAGAGTACCGTGGTTGGTTCCGCATGGTACAACCTGAACGGTACGCGCATATCTCGTCCGACACAGCGGGGAATCTACATCCGTGAGGATAAGATGAGCGACGGCACGAAGAAGACTTTAAAAGTGCTCATCAAATAACCGGGTACTATGGTTTTTCATTATTGAAATTAGGATTAAGTTAATGATTGAACAGGGGCCGAAGTGATTCGTTCCCTGTTTTTTTATTTACATCTTTCCGTTCGGTAGAGAACGTCGAACCGATAAGAGCAGAACGGCAAATCAATCTCAGGCGAATGAAAAATCAATCTCAGCCAAACGATTTTTCATTTGGCGCAGAATGATTCAGCACTTGCAATATACTATTTTACAACAACTTACCACTTCTTCATTTGTGATATGGCAATCGAAACTTATTCTTTACAAAAGGGATGAAGCAAACTCTTGTAGGCTGCATCCCGCCCTCCTGATCTTAACGTTCCCCGCTTACATACCGGTACACAGCCTCCGAAATACCGGCTATAATCCGGGCTGTGGCCTGTTCGCTTTCTTCCGAATCGCGGACCAACACGGCAATACTGTAACGACGCCCGTCCGGAAGGAAAACAAAACCGATATCGTTTGTCCCGATAATCTGTCCCTTTCCGTTACGGTCGCCCGTACCTGTCTTGTGCCCGATGACTGCCTTCGTACTGGCAAGCGGTGCCGGCAGACGGTCGCGCCCCGTCTGGCAGGAAATCATGGTTTGCTCTATGAAATCCCGGTATGCTCCCTTAGCCGCCTTACCCGAAACCAGCCATTCCAACAGGCGTACCGCCTCTAACGGAGTCGTCCAATTCCGGTAACAATCCGCCAGATTGCGGTGCATATCGTCCTCCGTGGCTTCAATGGCAAAATCCCGCAAGCCCATGCTGCGCAAATACTCATCCGTAGCAGCCGGGCCTCCGAACACCCGGAAAAGGATGTCGCAGGCATTGTTGTCGCTCAGGTGCAAAGTGTACTTCAAAAGCTCGCCCACGGAAAAAAACAGGTTTCCTTCCGGATATTTGTCCCGTAACGGACTGTACGTATCCGGGCGCAAATCGTCCGGCCGGATATGCACCAACGTATCGAAAGAAACGCCGCGCTGTCCGCAAGCGTCTGCCACAGCCAAAGCCTGGTGGAACTTGAACACGCTCATCATGGGGTAGCGCACGTCATTGTTCACCGTCAGCGTGTCCCTCCCGTCCACTATGACGGCTATTCCGACTTGCGCCTTCTTGTCCGCCACCATACGTCGCAACTGTTCCTGCAAATCTCCCCACCCGGCCTGCAATGCCAACACCGGACAAAGGCACAAAACGCCCGCCCATATCGTCCGTATCCGCTTTTTCATCCGTCTTTCCCCTTTTACGATTTACTCCAGACCTTGTTCTTTCAACCGCAAACGAATCAAGTCCAGATGGGACATATATCCACTGAAAGTCACGGATATGTTCTCCTTATGAACCTTCAGCACCGCCAATAGGGCTTTCACCGTGCGAGGGAGGTCGGAAGCCGCCGTCGCCTCGTTCAGTTGCAATGTCGCCGGAAGGCGGTCCATCCGCTCTTCAAACCAACGCGTCAGCTCGTCCACTTCCTGTTTCGTATATGCAGGTTTATAAATATGCGGATTCTTTTCCACCGCAGGCTTCTGTTCTTGCTCTTCTGTCATCTTTCGTCATTCATTAAAAATACATGTTCCTAAAACCGTCTCGGCACAAGCATATCCTTCTTCGTACAAGGCCGTCAGTTTCCCGATATTGTCTTCAAGCCGGTCTACCTCGAGTTTTTCGAGCGGACGCACCACCAGAACCTTTCCTTCATCCTCGAGTTGCTCTATCAGCTCCAATTGGCGGTTGTAACACTCGCACCTGTGACTGAGCGCCACTCGCAGACGGGGAAAACGGCGATAGATAAAAGAAGGAATACGGATGTCCCGGCCCGTCTTGCGATAACCGCGGTTGCGCGTCAGCACGACCACGTTGCGTTCATAACCGAGCGACATAGCCCGCTCCACCGGTATGGAGTCCACGATACCGCCGTCGAGCATCGGCACGCGGTCTACGACGACAACCGGACAGACGTAAGGCAAACTGCTTGAAGCCTTGGCTATCCGTATCAACCGGTTGTAATTCTCTTTCTCCGACAAGTAATCGGCACGCCCCGTCAGGCAATTGGTAGTCACCATCTCGAACACTCCGGGATTGGCCCGGTAAGCCTCGAAATCGTAAGGTACGATACGCTCCGGAAAATCCTTATACAGCAGTTCCTGGTTCAGGATGCTATGCTGCGTCCACAAGAAACGCATACCGATGTATTTGTATTTTTTGAGCATGTCGATATTGCTGTACTTCGCCCGTCCGCGCTGACGGCTCATATAAGACAAGCCATTGCACGCCCCTGCCGACACAGCGACCGTGTAGGGAAAATCAATGTGGTGGTCCAACAGCCAGTCCAGCACCCCGCATGTAAAAACTCCGCGCATGCCCCCGCCTTCCAGCACTAAACCCGTATGCTTGTCTATCTCCATAATTATTCCTAATTTACGAGTAAAGTTAATGAAAATCCCAAATGAAATCAGTATTTTTGCATACTTTATTAAATGTTTTATCTTTAAGCTACGTTTATGTTATTTGACAAAGAAACATATACAGCCCGACGCGACCGGCTGAAGCGTCAGGTGAAAGAAGGCTTGATATTGCTTTTCGGAAACAACGATGCGCCATCCAATTATCCGGCCAACGTATACAAATACCGGCAAGACAGCAGTTTTCTTTATTTTTACGGACAACACCGCGAAGGACTCGTGGGGGTAATCGACATAGACAACCACAAGGAATATCTGATTGGCAATGATATCGACATTGAAGACATCGTATGGTTCGGTGCCGTGGACAGCGTGGCCGACCTCGCCGCACAAAGCGGCGTGGAACACAGTGCTCCAATGAGCCGTCTGGAAGAACTGGTAACACAAGCCCGCACCCAAGGCCGGAAAATCCATTTCCTGCCTCCTTACCGTCACGACCAGATGATTCAACTCATGGACCTGACAGGCATACATCCTTCACGGCAACGCGAGGAAGCATCGTTGGAACTCATCATGGCGGTCATCGACCAACGGGCTGTGAAAACACCGGCCGAAATAGAGGAAATCGAACGGGCCTGTGCCATCGGTCATGAGATGCACACGACGGCCATGCGCCTTTGCCGCCCCGGAGTGAGCGAACAATACATCGCGGGCACCATCAGCGGTATCGCATCGGCCAAAGGGTGCATGACCAGTTTCCCCACCATTCTTTCCATGCACGGGGAAATCATGCACGGATACCCTTCTCCACGTCCTTTGGAAGACGGACGGCTGATGCTTTGCGACGCAGGAGCGGAAACCAATGAGAACTATTGCTCGGACAATACGCGCACCACTCCCATCAACGGCAGGTTTACCTCCCGCCAACGGGACATTTACAGCATCGTGGAAGCTTGCCATGACCACGTATTGGACATCGCACGCCCCGGTGTAAAATGGTGGGACGTGCACATGAGCGTAGCCCGCCTCATGACCGAGCGCCTGAAAGAACTCGGCCTGATGAAAGGCGACACGGAAGAAGCCGTACGCAACGGAGCGCACGCCATGTTCTTCCCGCACGGTCTGGGGCACATGATGGGCATGGACGTACACGACATGGAAGGGCTGGGACAGCGATATGTGGGCTTCGACGACGAAGTGCAGCCGTCCACACAATTCGGTACGAACTGCCTGCGTTGCGGACGCCGCCTGCAAGAAGGTTGGGTCATGACCGACGAACCGGGCATTTATTTCATCCCGGCTCTGATCGATGAATGGAAAAGCAAAGGCATCCACAAGGATTTCATCAATTTCGACCTCCTGGAAACTTACAAGGATTTCGGGGGCATCCGCATAGAAGACGACATCCTGATTACAGCAAGCGGTTGCCGCATGCTGGGACATGAACGCATCCCGTACCACATGGACGATGTGGAAGAGTTTATGGCACAAAGGACCAATTAATGTATCACTAAAATATTCGAAATGAAAAAACAACTTTTATTTATCGCATGTGCTTGTTTGTCACTTGGCGTATCGGCTAAGAAACACGTGGAAAAAGCCGACACCGGTTTCGTCTTTACCACGGTGAAAGAAAACCCTATCACCTCTATCAAGAACCAGAATCAGAGCGGTACGTGCTGGTGCTTCAGCACACTGTCTTTCTTCGAATCCGAATTGCTCCGCATGGGAAAAGGCGAACATGACCTTTGCGAAATGTTCGTCGTACATAAAACCATGGAAGACCGTGCAGCCCAAACCGTCCGTACACACGGCGATGTTTCGTTCGCGCAAGGAGGAAGTTTCTACGACGTGATTTACTGCATGCAGAACTACGGTATCGTACCGCAAGAAGCCATGCCGGAGCCGGGTACGCTTTACGGCGACACCCTGCCCAACCACAATGAGGTGGACCTCGTAGCCACAGCTTTTGTAGATGCTTTGGCCACGAGCAAATTGAAGAAGCTGTCTCCCGTATGGAAACAGGCTTTCAGCGGTATCTATGATGCTTACTTGGGTAAATGCCCCGAAAAATTCACTTACAAAGGCAAGGAATACACTCCGCAAAGCTACATGCAGTCGCTGGGCCTGAACATGGACGATTACGTATCCCTGACTTCTTATACCCATCATCCGTTCTACAAACCGTTTGTCATCGAAGTACAAGACAACTGGCGTTGGTCGCTGTCTTACAACCTGCCGATCGACGAATTGATGGAGGTATTCGACTACGCCATCCACAACGGATATACCATCGCATGGGGTTCGGACGTGAGCGAGACGGGCTTCACACGCAACGGTATCGCCGTGATGCCGGACGTGAAGCAGGCAGAAGACTTGGTAGGTTCGGACGCTGCACGTTGGCTCGGATTGAGCAACAACAGCAAACGTGCAGAAATCGTCAAGAAACTGACTTCCAAACCGCTTCCGGAGGTAAAAGTCACTCAGGAAATGCGTCAGACGGCTTACGACAACTGGGAAACGACGGACGACCACGGCATGCAGATTTACGGTATCGCCAAAGACCAGAACGGAAAAGAATACTACATGGTGAAGAACTCGTGGGGTGATGCCGGAACTTACAAAGGCATCTGGTATGCTTCGAAAGCATTCGTAGCCTACAAGACCATGAATATCGTAGTGAACAAGAATGCCATCCCCGAACCGATCCGGAAGAAATTGGGGCTGAATTAAAAAAGGCAGAGGAGCAGCCGCTTTCTCATAAAGAGAGTAAAAAGCTACCGCAGTTTTCCAAAAAAGATGGGGAAACTGCGGTTTTCTTATATTTTTTTCCTACTTTTACATGAATAACCGTGTGGCCTCGTGACAAGCCTCACGCCCGGAGACAGCATAAAAAGGAAAAAAATACATATAATGAACTATAAATGGAAATTAGAACCTCCTACACCGGAAAAACTGGAAGCGGCTGAGAGACTGGCCAAAGAGCTGAACATCAGCCCTATTCTCGGTCGTCTCTTGATAGAACGCAATATCACGACGGTGGCGGATGCCAAGAAATTCTTCCGTCCCTCGCTCACAGAACTGTACGACCCGTTCATGTTTACCGATATGGACAAGGCTGTAGAGCGTCTGAACAAAGCTTTGGGACGCAAGGAGAGGATCATGGTTTATGGAGATTATGACGTAGACGGCTGCACGGCTGTAGCATTGGTCTACAAGTTCCTGCAACAATATTATTCCAATATCGACTACTATATCCCCGACCGTTACGAAGAAGGTTATGGCGTGTCGGTCAAAGGAATCGACTATGCATACGAAAGCGGTGTAAAACTGATTATCGTGCTCGACTGCGGCATCAAGGCCGTAGATGAGATTGCATACGCCAAAGAAAAGGGTATCGACTTCATTATCTGCGACCACCACGTACCGGACGAAATCCTTCCGCCGGCCGTGGCGATTCTGAATGCCAAACGGTTCGACTCAACTTATCCCTATCCCCATTTGTCCGGCTGCGGCGTGGGTTTCAAGTTCATGCAGGCTTTCGCACAAAGCAACGGCATCGAGTTCAGCCAACTAATCCCGTTATTGGACCTTTGTGCCGTCAGCATCGCGTCGGACATCGTGCCGATTATGGGAGAAAACCGTATCCTGGCTTACCACGGTCTACGACAACTGAATGCCAACCCGAGCATCGGGCTCAAGGCCATCATCGACGTATGCGGCTTGTCGGAGCGGGAGCTGACCATCAGTGACATCATCTTCAAAATCGGACCGCGTATCAATGCCTCGGGGCGCATACAAAACGGAAAAGAGGCCGTGGCGTTGCTCGTGGAAAAAGACTATCAGACGGCGCATGAAATGGCGGAACAAATCAACCGCTACAACGACATGCGCAAAGACTTGGACAAGTCTATGACGGAGGAGGCAAACAGTATCGTAGAGAAACTGGACAAACAAAGCGAACAACGGTCTATCGTCATTTACAACGAAGAGTGGCACAAGGGGGTCATCGGCATCGTGGCTTCACGACTGACGGAAATCTATTACCGGCCTTCGGTCGTACTGACCCGCACGGACAACCTGGCCACGGGGTCGGCGCGTTCCGTTTCGGGATTCGATGTCTACAAGGCTATTGAAAGTTGCCGGGATTTATTGGAGAATTTCGGGGGACATACGTATGCAGCGGGGTTGTCCATGAAAGTGGAAAACGTACCGGAATTCCACCGACGCTTCGAAGCTTACGTGGAAACACATATCCTGCCGGAACAGACTTCGGCCATATTGAACATCGACGCGCAAATAGACTTCAAAGACATCACGCACAAGTTTCACCACGACCTTAAAAAGTTCAATCCTTTCGGGCCGGACAATACGAAACCGCTGTTTTGTACGCAACATGTATATGACTACGGAACGAGCAAAGTCGTAGGACGCGAACAAGAACATATCAAATTGGAATTGGTGGACAACAAGAGCAACAATGTCATGAACGGCATCGCTTTCGGACAAAGTTCACAGGCTCGTTATATCAAGACCAAACGTTCTTTCGATATTTGCTACACTATCGAAGAAAATACGCATAAACGGGGCGAAGTGCAACTTCAGATAGAGGATATCCGCCCCTCCGGTAAAGAATAAGCTTCACGGGAGCCTCGCATGGAAGACGTTTATCTGTCCATATTGAAAAAGTATTGGGGGTATGACGGGTTTCGCGGCATACAACGGGAAATCATAGAAAGTATCGGAAACGGACGGGATACTTTGGGGCTTATGCCTACCGGAGGAGGCAAGTCCATTACATTTCAAGTACCTGCGCTCAGCCGTGACGGCATTTGTATCGTGGTCACTCCGCTTATCGCTTTGATGAAAGACCAGGTACGTAACTTGCGCGGAAGAGGCATCAAGGCTGCCGCCGTCTATTCCGGGCTGTCACGTGAGGAAATCCTCGTTACGTTGGAGAACTGCATTTTCGGCAATTACAAGTTCCTCTATGTATCCCCCGAACGGTTGGCCTCGGATATCTTCCTCGCAAAGGTGCGCCACATGCCCGTGAGTTTCCTTACGGTGGACGAGGCGCACTGCATCTCCCAATGGGGATATGACTTCCGGCCTTCGTACACCCGGATTGCGGAAATCCGTAAAATCCTGCCGGACCTTCCGGTTCTTGCCCTGACAGCCACGGCTACGCCCGAAGTGGTCAAGGACATCCAACGCCAGTTAGCTTTCAGGGAGGAGAATGCTTTCCGCATGAGTTTTGAGCGGAAAAATCTGGCTTACATTGTCCGGCATACAGAAGACAAGTTTGGGGAACTCATCCATATTCTAAACAGCACGAAAGGATCGGCCATTGTATATACCAGAAGCCGCCGGAATACCCGGGAGACCACGGAGAAGTTACAAGCTGCCGGTATGTCCGCGACCTTTTACCATGCCGGACTGAACGATGCGGAAAAAGACCTTCGCCAACATCAATGGCAAGAGGACAAAATACGGATTATGGTAGCGACAAATGCGTTTGGCATGGGAATCGACAAGCCGGATGTACGTTTGGTAATCCATCTTGACCTGCCGGACTCCATAGAGGCTTACTTCCAGGAGGCGGGGCGGGCCGGACGTGACGGCGCACAGGCTTACGCAGTACTGCTATACCAAAGACACGACCGTAAACGCTTGATGAAACGTATCCCCGATACATTTCCGGACAAGGATGCCATACGGGAAGTGTACGAACACATTTGTTATTATTACCAGATGGCCATGGGAGACGGTTATAACGTAACCCGCGAATTTGACCTGGACGAATTCTGCCGTAACTTCAAACACTTTCCGGTTCAGACCGACAGTGCGCTGCATTTATTGGAACGGGCAGGCTATATCGAATATACGGAAGAACAAGACAACGCCTCCCGCATACACTTTCTGCTCCGCCGCGACGAGCTATATCGCATTCATGAACTCGAAGCGGAACAGGAACAACTCATCCAATGGGTTTTACGCAGCTATGGAGGCGTATTCAGCGATTATGTCTTTATAGACGAACGGCGTATCGCGACGTTATCCGGCCTGACCACAGACCAGGTTTACCATGGACTGTTGGCACTTGGCAGGGCCAGAATCCTCCATTACATCCCCCGCAAAAAAACGCCTTATATCACCTTTTCCTGTAAACGCATCGAAAAAGAACGTATCGTATTCCCTTCTTCCGTGTACGACGAACGCAAGAAAAATTTTAAAGAGCGGATTGAGGCCATGTTGTACTATGCCGAAGAGGCTGACTTCTGCCGTAGCAAAGTCCTTTTGCACTATTTCGGCGAAAAAGACGCACAACCCTGCGAACAATGTGACGTTTGCCGGATACGGAAATCTCATCCACATGCGGATGCTACGGACGAACAAATCATCGCGCTTATACTGGAGACTTTAAAAGACGGCCAGAAGCACAATTTGTCGGAAATGACCTTCCCGGGCATCTCCCGTGAAAAGACTGCACAACTTCTGCACCAAATGATTGAGGAAGAAACCGTACGTATTCAAAATGGCGTATTGTTTCTTCCTCGTCCCTGAGAATTTCGGTCCTCAATATATACGGAATATACCCGCTATCTCACGGTGACCTTCACCGTACGCTTTGTATCTTCTTCCATCCAAGTAAGAATATAAATACCCTTTCTAAGAGAAGATAAATCTGCTGTCTGGCTTACCCTAAACCGCATAACGCATTCTCCGTTTGCCGCATAAATGTAAGCATGTCCGTCTATTTGCTCCATGTCATTGGACTCAAAATGCAGCAGCTTTGTGTCCGGATTATACAATACCCAATACTGCGTCTCGCGACCGGATGATTGTACGGAGGTCTCCCCCTTTACTTCATCCTTCTCAATACGCCACTGCCGGGTATCTTTCAAATTGTTTTCCGAATCATTGGTCCAACTTAATACACTATTTCCATTCTCATCTGAGCCTCCCGCATTATTTACAGCCAATTGGGTCAGCCTATTGACCAATACATAAGTGTTTCCCGTATTTACCGGTACAAAGCTCCATTGTTGACGATGTTGGGAACTACGCGGTTTACGTAACTCTAATTGTGTTCCGGTCTTATAAATATCTCCTTCTTTCACGGCGCAGTCATACAAAGCCAAGCCGCTTTCACGATTGACGACCTGATAGTATTCTCCTACCGCCAAAATCTCCCACTGTTGGGTTTCTCGCTCACGAGCCGGCGACCATGTACATACCTTATCCTCTTCGTTGTCTAAAACATCAATGGCATTGCCCGTTCCTTTATTATAAAGACGATAATAAAAGCCCGTATCCAACGTAAACTCCGGAGTAGGTTCTTCCATGCTCCCCATTTCTTCCGCAGCTTTAGCAAAAGTCTTCGTCAAATATGCACAATGCGTATGCAGGAATGATTTTAAATAATCTATCCCCTCCTGATATGTACTGAAAAGCACAATCTCATTATAATCCCGTCGGTCAATAGGCCACTTCTGGAAATTCATGGCTTGCGAACGGTCTATAACCACAGACATACTGTCGATATAATCCACGACGTGCTCTTCTATCCCACGTGCCAGAAACTCCTGCCACGTCCGGTTTATCAACTGTACGAACCAAGGATCTTTCCACATTTGCAATACCCACTTCTGTGTCAAGTCTCCTCCGAAGCCTTTATTTATCATCAGGGCCTCTGATACATCTCCTACTCGGTTACAATTATTGAAAGCAATATCGTAATCCCATAAAGGTCCCCAATAGAATTTCTGGTCATCCTTCTTCTTGTACATATAGGTACTCCAAAAACCGTCTACATTGCCGGTCAACTCTGTCGAAATATACCAACTGGCCAGAGTCAAGGAATCCACATAAGGACGATATCCCTTTTCCGGATCCGCAAAATCCGAAGAAAACAAGGCATCTTCGAACAATTGCATGTGGTTCTTGATATACTCCAACTGTCTGGAGACAATCACTTCCTCATCCGGAGATTTCACCGTTACCAACACATTGCGATTCGTTTTGTAATAAACCGGCTCAGCCGTAGCCCAACCGTCAACCTCTAAAAAGTATCCACCGGTTATATTGGCATCCTCCGTAGGAATTTCATCCTGCTCATCAATATCCACACGCTTCTTCCTCACCTCCACTTGGTCGGACAATTGGTAATTACCCAAATATGTACCGTTCAATACTAAGTCCACAAACTGGGCACCGGCGGTAAAAGGCTGTCCGGCAAAATCACCAATACAGGCTGCCACAGCATTGCGAAGCAAAGTTTTATCTGCAAAATTGGCCAACAGTGTCCAACTCTTCGCCTTTGCTCGCTCCGGCCCCATGAACTCCTGCTTTTCGGCAAACTTTATCCTATAAGGTTTCTTCTCTAAATTCCAAGTAGAATTACCACGTCCCCTAACACCTAAGGCATCGTACGTCTTCACGCCATTACTGTCCACATAATGCAACACGGCATCTACATAGTCTTCTTTGCTCACAATAGGTCGGCCGCCTTCCGTCTCGATATAAATAGTGGGCAAATCTGTCTGCTGCACGTATTCCTGTGCCTGAAGCCAAAATGTGCCGAAGAACAACATCAAAAACAAACTCAAACTAAGTACTTTTCTTTTCATATCAGATAGATTTATGGTTCTCGGGCATAAAGATAACACTTTATCGTGAGATTTTAAGCTTTTAAGCAAAAAACAAGCGAGAGGTACTTCCAAATTCAATGTAACATCGTCCTTACGCCTAAATATGAAATGGAAATAAGTAAAGACCTTTTATAAACAAACTCATGTATCCAAAAGACATTCCTTCCTCAGCAAGTTTTCCAAATCATGCTTCATCCGTCATTTATCCCGGAAGCTCCCTAATATACAATACATTACCACTGAAGAATGGAGAAAGTTCATCTTTCAGTAAGCCTTCAGACATCCTTCGGCCAGACTGCAAGTATACTCTTGAACGATATTCTCCACTCCCCACCCCACCATAATACGTACTCTATCCCGCTAAACAACGGAATAATGACCTAGATTATGGAAAAATAACAAGGATGAGAAAGAAACGCGCTAGGAAAAAATAGATAAAAAGGGAACCGAAAGGCAAACCCGAATAGGAGGAAAAAGTGTCCGGACGGAACAAAAGATAAAGGAAACGCAACAGAAATGTAAATTGGAACTCTTCCCCTTCTCCGTAAGACACAATTTTACTTTATCTGCATAAAGCAACAACAGGGCTTTCGGATTGACACCCAAATACCGCAGAAGAATGGACTACTTCCAAGGACGGGCAAAGGGAACGGAAAAAGAAAAAGAAGAAAGGGACGGAAAGTCTCGGCAAGAAACCTCAGAAGAAACTGCCTCAAAAGTTTTATATCCGGCTTTCGGGACACTTCAACCCGCATACAAACGAAAATCCCCCGTGCTGACGGAATTGCTCTCTTACCAAGGGACAAACGGCCTTGACGGATTACCGGCACGGCAAAAAGGAAACAAAAAAAGAGGATATCCCCGTCTTGACCGGAATATCCTCTCTTACCTGAAAAAAAGGCGGCTACCTACTCTCCCGCTTTGCAGGCAGTACCAT